>Ga0310697_10000009_pt1 | contig 287212 bp, 244 predicted proteins | sample 172DNAGHGlowgp2_FD_203883 | JGI IMG/M metagenome (GOLD analysis project Ga0310697, IMG submission 203883) | Sheep rumen microbial communities from Palmerston North, Manawatu-Wanganui, New Zealand - 1728 DNA GHGlow gp2 (v2) (version 2) | ecosystem: Host-associated > Mammals > Digestive system...
GTCTTGTACGATTTGGTGATCTTGGAAAGCGAAGCCCGGCGGACAACCTGGGCGGAAGTGGTCTGCCCTGTAGGCCAGGACCGGACCGAAAGGATGCTACGGCCGCCGACCTGTCTGGCCGTAACACCCTTTGCGGAACCGGAAAAGCCCCCGAAAGCAATGGAAGGAAGGGCGATCATAGTTTTGGTTTAGGTTAAGTTTCAGGCCATCAACCCCGACGGCCGAAACAAATATACAAAACTATTTCACAATATCAATCAAACACTTATAATTATTTTCCTAAAGTATTAGTTAAGATAAATAACCCAAAGAATCACAAAGAAAAAGTATAGGACTGCATTTTGTATTTTGAACGGTAGCCTGTCTGATTGTCCAGTAAAATGAACCTGCAATGAGCCGTGTAATCTGGCAGGCTCAACTGCCAGGTCTCCCTGAAACTCGGTATCCGGAATGTCACCCTGCCGTCCTCATCAGTGCAGTCTGCCTCAGCAAGGAAGTTCCGCTGAAGTCCCGGCCGGCGCCCATGGCCGGCTATGGTCAGCTCCAACTTCATTAACAGCCGGAACCGATGACCAACCGTTCCGTCACCGACACTGCAGAAGAAACGTAGAACCAAGTCCGCATCCTCCACAACTTGCAGAGACTCCAGATCCAGGAAATAGTCAGGGAAAGGCACCCAGCGCTGAGGCAGGGGAGTATGCTCGCGCCCCAGCTGGGCAAAGCCATGATAAGCCGACACGAACAGATTATACCCTGAAATATGCGCCTTCCCATCATAGGGAGGCCGCTTGCTGGGAGCATCCACTGCATACTCGTTCCAGATCCTCTGCACACCTGCCGGCACCGACCTCCAGGCCGCCAGAGCCCTTTGGTGCAGACCCAGCTGATGCAACTGCGCTTCCGTCCCTGGAAACTCACAGACAGGCTTCTTCTTGTAGTAGCAATCCTTACCGCGATGGAAGTACGTTTTATTCCCGACGGACCCATAACAGTCCTCAAATGGGATAGATGGAATGTAACGAGGCATAGTTTTAAGTATAGGTTTAGGTTATATCTGCTAATATACTCAAAATACGCGAAATATGAAAAGTCCTATGAAGTCTTAAGCAAAGAAATAACTCCCAAGGACATCAAAAGGGAATCGAGACAAATGCAAAGCACGCAGCGGCGTCAGCCGCTGCTCCCTTGTGGTAAAAATATATCCTTGTTACCGTCCTTCGGGCGGGGCATGACGCCGGCATCAGCACTGAGGCTCGGGCGTGGTCCCCCTGGTCGGCCTTGGTTGCTGGGAGTCTCTGAGGCGGGACGGTGGCGCGGGTGAGGCCGTTGGCGTCAGCACTGACCTTGATGCGGATGCCCGTCTCAGAGTCTCCCAGTGACCAAGGGCGCGGAACGCAGTGGAGCGTGGCCGGGGAGGCGGTCTGGAAGCGTGGGGACGGAGGGCTCTGGAGCGCCGTGGAAGGGAGACCTCGGGCTCCCTGGAACAGCGGAAGAGACCGACGCTGTGGGTGGACAGACGGCCTCCCCGGCCTGGGCCGGAACGGCCCACCTTGTGAGCGCAGCAGGAAGTTGGAGCGGGGTACAACCTTCCACGCGAACAGGCAGTGACGGTTGAATAGAAGCAGGACGCAACGACGCTGATGCGTGCGGAACTGCGCAGTCTGTGGCGGGCAGCCCGGCGCTGGGAGGAAGGCGTAAGCCGACGACCAGTGACGGGATGACTGACACTGTCTGCGCCAACGGCCGGGACGGCCGTGTCCTGGCTGCCCGGAAGGCTTTTCCGTCCCAGAACGAGCACGGACCGCAGCGTTGCCGTAGCGATAGCGGAAGCAAAAGCGAGGACCGCGCGCAAGTGGAGCGGCGGAAAGGCCTGGAGGACCCGACGCGGCGAGCGAGAGCAGAGCAAGCTTGCTTGCTTTGCCGAGCCGCAAGGAGGGAAAGCCCGTGAGGGCTTAATAGCAGCCAGGTTAAACTCTACCTTGGAGGAACGGCGTCAAAGGCGAGCTGGCGGGCTCTGCCCGACTGCTGGCCTTTGATGACGGGCCGACCCGCAGCTGTGCTGCATAAGGCGGCAGGATGCTCGCGCAGCACAGGGGTTGTTGCGGGAGATGTCTCAAGAACCTTGACGACGCTGATGCGGAGCGGCACCGGAGTAGAGGAATTGGGGAAATTGGGGCCCCGATTCCTCTGCCCGGTGCGGGGCTGGCAAAGGGCCGGGACGGTCCCGGCCACTGCCGCCAGTCCCTTTCCTGCCGCCGCCTCGCCCGGGAGTTCAGAGGCAGGACGCTCGCAACCTCCTCACGGTAGCCAAGTTAACATAATCTAGATTGTGCTCACCCGCAGCGGGCAGGATGCTGGAAGCGGGGGATAGTCCCTCGAAGATTGATGTCGCTGCTGCGGTGGTACACCCTTGATGCGAGGAGTGACACAATCTCGATAAGATTATGTTAATCTTGGCGGATTCGGGACACTGACGGCCGCGCTGGCAGGAGGCTCCCGGGCGATGATGGCCCCTGGGGGCGGTGGGGGACTGACCTGCACGGCGAGCTGGCGGTTGTGGAGCAAGCGCAGCGAGCGGAACAACCGACTGCTGGCCGTGACCTTATTTCCTTATATGCGCGAAGCGCAGCGCGGAACGACCGCAAGTCTCTGACCGGAGCGCCCGGCGCGGAGGGAAGAGTCTTGCAGTGGAGCTGCCATAAGTGGAGTTCGGAGGGGCGCATCGTGCCCCGGAGGACGGAACCAAAGCGAGTGAGCGCAGCTTTAGCGGAGCGAACTGGCTTTGACCGCTTATCTTTATTATCAATGTTTGCTTGTAAGAATCCGACCGAGATATCGTGATGGGAAGTGGAAAAGATAAAAAATAACGACCATGACAGATTTCGAAAAGTACGCAAGCCTTGACAGAAGCATCAGTTCCATGACCCTTTCCCGCTATGGGGCGGCGGTCAATGCCTATATCAACCCTTCCATCATAGAGGAGCGAAAGCTCAATATCGCTGCTATGGATGTTTTCTCGCGTCTGATGATGGACCGCATCATCTTTCTGGGTGTGGGCATTGATCCGGACGTGGCCAATATTGTCCAGGCGCAACTTCTTTACCTGGCATCCGTTGATGACAAGGCGGACATCTCGCTCTACCTCAACACGCCCGGTGGTGTGGTCAGTGCCGGTCTTGGCATCTACGACACGATGCAACTTATTAAGCCGGATGTGGCAACCATCTGCACGGGAATGGCTGCATCCATGGGAGCTATTCTCCTTTGCGCAGGCGCAGAGGGTAAGCGTTCCTGCCTGCCGCATTCCCGCGTGCTGATTCACCAGCCGCTTGGCGGGGTGAAAGGGCAAGCTGCCGATATCCTGATTGCGGCTAAGGAAATAGAGAAGACCAGGGAAGAGCTCTGCTCGCTCATTGCAGAGCATACCAAGCAGGATCACGCCCGCGTGTTCTCTGATATGGACCGAGACTACTGGATGAATGCCGAAGAAGCGCTCCAGTACGGGATGGTGGACCAGATTCTGAAAAAAAGTTGAAAAACTTTGTAAGAATTCTGCAAGGGCTCCGTTAGGGGAAGTAGAAACACAAAAGATAACGACAATGAAAAACGAAATGAGAAAGCAGCTGGTAGAGAGAATCTACAAGGAGAACGAGAACCGGACCGACAAAGGCCTCGACGAGATGGTCATCACGGAAGCACTGGCAGCAGCCACCGATGCGTGCGACAACCAGGACGATTACTTCAGAGCGCTGAGTGCCCTGAACCTCCTGAACTCCGCCATCAAGGACAAACGCTGGAAGCGCCAGCTTTCCTACGGCTTCATCAAGGGGCAGGCTTCCTCGCTCTTCGAACAGTGGATTGAAGAGCCGGTCAAAGGTGTGAAAGCCTACTACGACGGCAAGGAAAGGGCTGTTTTCTTCGACGTGGCCGGCGTGGTGTTCAGCTACCACAACATCAGGCTTTCTGACAGCATTCGCTCCTTCGTCAAGTCGGCAGCGAACAAACCCATCGCCTGGCCGGGGATACGCCTGCAGAGGATTCCAGTCGAGTTGTTCGACTTGGCTTTGGCCTCATAAGGTACTGATTCAGGGGAAAGTCTGCGTCTTTCGGAAGAAATTCGTAACTTTGCAACGTGAATCCCCACACAAAAAGTTCTTTGAAATGGTATAGTCCCATAAATAGGACGTGCATAGGATAAGTCAGTTCATCTGATCTGCTTGGACGCCAATCGCTGTTTGGTCAATCTGTATTTTTTGGCCGGATGTAAGGTGGCACGGTGCCATCTGAGACAAGGTCGTTCAAAAACAGAAAAAGATGAAAAAGACCAACTCCATCGCAGCGGCAGCAGCGGACTTTCAGGCAAACCTCACCAACGAACTCGGTTCGGCCATCCAGAAGAGCGTGCTCTTCTACATCGACGGACGTGACCCTGTCGGCATGGTGTCATCTTTCGAGAGGGAGATGATTGCTGAGAACGCATGGTCCCACGTGATTGAGAAGCACGCGATGTACAAGCCTTCCAAAGACGCCAAGTTCAGCACTTGGGCGAAGAAGGTGGCCAAGAACTTCGCGAGCGACGAGCTGGACAAGCTCCAGAACGATCCTCTTCACATGACCGGCCTTCTCCACGAGGATCAGCCGAAAAACGAAGACGATGCCAAGAAGTACTCTGATACTGTCAGTTACCGCAGATCCTTCGGGAGCGTGGCGGACGGCAGCGACCAGTTGTACTGGCAAAACGCCCTCGATGCCCTCAAGGACATCGTGTCGAGGTACGCCGGGCGTGACCGGACTGTTGCAGAGATGCTGATCGCAGAGCAAACCAAAGCGGAGATCATGGAGCAAACTCAGATGACCGGCGGCAACGTCGATGTCTGCGTAAGCCGTGTCCGTAAGAGAATGCGTGCCGATCTGCTCGAGGCTGGCTACAGTCTCGCAGCGTAGGTATCCGATGCACTCCGGTCCGCCGAGGCCTGGTGCCTTGGCGGATTTTTTTTGTCCCAGCCTGTAAGAAACACCTGTGCAATTCCGTTATAGGTTGTGTAAACAAAACGACAATGCCATGAAAAACATCAAGAACAACTACATCTACGGCCGCAGCCTGGCCTCCAAATCCGACAACAAGAAGAAATCCCATTCTCTCTGCCGTTCCATCGCTGAGGAAAAGCTGGCGTTTAAGGACGGTGCCGAGCTGGGCTCTCTGTCCATCGGCATCGAGGACGGCGCAACGAAACGCATGGTCCGCAGGATTGTCGAGAAGAGGGTCTGCAAAGAGTACTGGAAACTCCAGAAGAAGACCGGGGACAAAAGCAACAAGCACCGGGCCGCCACCAAAAAGTATGTCTCGCGCGTGACGCAGAAGATCTTCGGCCAGCCAGTTGTGGGATTCTGTTATCTGGCGGCATAACAAGCTGTAAGAAATCCTGCCGCCTCCCGTTATCGGTATCAGAAAACAAAAACTTAAAACGAAGAAAAACATGGAAGCAAAATTCGACAGCACCAACAACGAGCAGAGAGCCGCCTACCGGATGATTGAACGTACCAACAACAGTTTCTTCCTCGCCGGAAGGGCTGGTACTGGCAAGACCACATTCCTCAAGAATGTCCAGGAAGGCATCAGGAAGAAGTTCGTGGTCCTGGCTCCTACCGGCCAGGCCGCCATCAACGCAGGCGGGCAGACAATCCATTCCTTCTTCGGTTTCAATTTCGGGGTTCTTGGCCCCGGGGAAATCGGCAGCATGAACAGATCCAAGATCGGACTGGTCCGAAACCTGGACACCATTATCATTGATGAAGTGTCAATGGTCCGGTGCGACATCATCGATGCCATCGACAGGACCCTGCGGCATTATGTCGGCAATTCTGCGCCGTTCGGTGGCATCCAGATGGTATTTGTCGGCGACATGTTCCAACTGGAGCCCATCGCTAACCAGAAGGATAAGGAGACGCTCCGGGAGATTTACGGTCATGACTGCTGCTACTTCTACAAGGCAGCCGCCATTGAGAGGATCCACCTCCCCAAGATCGAGTTCCTGAAGATCTACCGTCAGTCCGACCCCGGATTCATCGAACTGCTGGAACACGTGCGCCTGGGGAGAATGACTGTCCGCGACCTGACCCGTATCAACAGCCGGGTGTCCCTTTGCGATGATGAGAAGCTGAGAATCACTTTGACTTCCACCAACGCTGACGCGAAAAGAATCAATGAAGGCCGGCTGGCAGAAATTGACTCCGAGGAGCGTTCGTACCAGGCAATCTACAGCGGAAAGACCAAGGTGACTTCTGACGTAGCGGAGGAAACACTTACGCTTAAGGCTGGCGCCCAGGTGATGTTCACCAAGAACGACCGTGGACGCCGCTGGGTAAACGGCACGATCGGGGAGGTTGTGGAGCTCGGAGAAGAGAACGTCGTGGTCAGGGTCGACAGCGGAGACCAGTACATCGTGGAAAGGGACGAGTGGGAAACCATCGACTATGAGTACGATGCCGAGAAGAAGCGTTGCATCAAAACCGTTACCGGCAAGGTTGAGCAGCTTCCTCTCAGGCTCGCCTGGGCCATTACTATCCATAAGAGCCAGTCTCTGACTTTCGACCGGGTGGCAATAGACTTTGGCAGAGGTGCATTTTCCAACGGACAGGCGTACGTCGCTCTCAGCCGCGCACGCAGTTTTGACGGGCTTGAACTGATCCGGCCGATGAGTCCGGCATCCGTAAGGGTGTCCAGGGCAGTGCTGGACTTTGCCGAGGATTTCAACGATACTGACGCCATCGACAGGGAACTGAGCATCGGCGAAGCCATCAGCTCTTTTGAGAAGAGCATGGACTTCGACGGCGCTGCCGTGACCCTTTACGATATGGCTGGCGCGGAAGCCGCTGCCGGCCACTCCGACAGGGCATTCGACTACCTGACCCGGGCAATGGCTTTCGCCGTCGATGATGCCTGCCTTGCCGGCAAGCCGTGGACCATCATAAGCGGGGCAGGGAACGACTACCGCGTGATGAACGCGTGCGGACTTTACTACAGCGGTCACAAGGAAGAAGCGGAGAGCATCCTCAGGGAGACAAGCCAGCCCTGGCTGGACAACAACATGCTGGGTCTGTACATCCTCGGGCGCTGCCTGGAGGACAAGGGTTCCTGGACTGAGCTGGAGGATGTCTACTACAGGATGCTGGCCATCTTCAACTCTGCGCGGGACATGGGGCTGGACTCCATCTCTTTCCGGAAGATGAAGTACCGCCTTGCCATCCTGAACGAGCGGGAGTACAACGACCCTGGCCTTGGCGTTATCCGGAGCCTCATTGCAGAGAACCCTTCCTACGACAAGTACCACCTGGCGCTGCGCTGGATGCTCTGGAAGCATCCGGAGCTCCTCGAACCTGAGTTGAAAGAGGAGGATGGTGACGAAAGCGGGGAGGAGAGATGCCAGCTTGTCGAGATGGCGCTGGACCAGAACTGCAGCGAGGAGGAGTTCCTGGACCGGCTGAGGGTTGCCCGGGCGGACAAGAACGATGACTGGAACGGCTACCGGCATTTCATCAACGGATTGAAGCTTCCGATGGCCTTTTAAAAAAAGATCAGCCGGCTTGTAAGAATTCATCGGCCTTTGCGTTAAGGGATGCAGGGGCCGATGAGTCATCTGAGGCCCACAGGAATAAAAAAAGTTAAACATCAAAAAAGGGAAAAGCACTATGAAGAACACTTCAGCTCAGAACGGTTACGGACTCAAGAAGTTCGGGTACATCAACAACTTCAGCGCTCAGCTGGCACAGCTCAACCACCTCCTCCAGGGGACAGGCCAAACCCTCAAGTCCTACGAGGTCGACTCCATTGTGGACCCTCTCGTGGCCACGAACCTGAACTCCTACGGGTGCAACAACTTCCACGGTGCGCCGATCGATGAGGAGCATGCGGCATACAAGGTCATCAACACCGGCCTGAAGACCATCTCCGGCGAAGACATCGTCGGCCTCTTCACCCGGAATAAAAAGAGGTACACCTACGAGGGTGTGACGTGGACCACTTGGAGGGGAATCCGGATGGAAATCACCCTGGCCGGCAAACCGCACATGGGTGACATTTTCTTCGCCTCCAAGGAAGCGTTCGACAACTTCCTCGATGGCATTGCCAGCAGTGCCGTTCCGGAGCCCTGGGGCTTCAGCGGCAAGACCTGCGCCTGCAAGTACCCCATACTCAAGTCCTACCTTGAGAACATCTTCTGCAAGCTTCGCAAAGAGGCGGCAGAAGGGAAGGAGAACAAGATTGTGTACAGCTCCGACGGCCAGCACATCCTGTTCAACACCAACCTGCCCGACACGTTCGGCAACGACATCCTGATTCTTGCGGAGGTCAGGAAGAAGTCCAACGGTGAGGAGTACTACGAGAATCCGAGCATGTCCAAGTCGGGCATCTACGGACGCCGCCAGTACGGGTTCAAGGACGAGGCGAAACCGGAACCGGCCACCTTCTTCGAGGATGTAAATGAAGTGATCTTCCAGTCCGGCTGGCAGATTGACGCCAACTTCGACCACCTCTTCCACATCATCCAGGACAACCGTTCCAGGTTCCCGAAGGAGTACCAGGGCAAGAATCCGGCGGAGGTTGCGGGGGACCTCGAGAAGGCCATCGAGCTGGCAAAGCGAATGGCCAAGCGGAACTTCAAATACATCGCGCCGATGTACCGGCCGCAGAAGAACGGCATCCAACTGCTGATGCCCATCTACCTCAACGGAAGCTACAAGCAGGCCCCGGACTTTGCCCTGGTCCTGACGCCTGAAGACGGCATCTACCTGCCTGAGACCATCCTCCCGATCGAGGGTGCCTACCAGAATGCCCGCCTGATTGCAATGCCGGACGAAGCCTGGCTGAAGCCTGAAACCATTTTCAATGGAGGGCTGGCAGCATGAGGACGACAATAAAAACAACAGTAGCTCCGGAACTCAAGAGGATGACCTTGCCGTTCATCGGCAGGTCCCTCAAGAGCATGGGGATGGACGCACAGAGAGACGGGAACGCATACTATGTGGACCTTGGACACGACAGCTGCCTAGTCATCGGGTTCCAGCGCGGACGAATCTCGGTAGCCGTGGTTATGCCTGCCGAATGGGATGCCGTTGAGGAGCTGCTCTTCTTCGCCAGCCTTACGATGGCCAGCACAACCCTGACCAAAGTGTTCCTTCTTCCGGAGGATAACGAGATGCACATCTGGTTTTCGGCGGAAAGCTTCTGCAAGACGCGCGGAGAATTCGAGGATGTCTTCGATGCCTTGTTCAAGCAGCTGATGAAATCTGTTAGAACTTTCGTCGATATCCGTGATAATATATCGGAAACGATGCAGGCCCAGTCACTGGCAGCGTTCGTGGCAGGCCAGGCTGAGAACCAGCAACCCAGTTAAAAGGAAAACCAATAAAACGAACTGAACATATGGAGAACAACGAGAACATTCAGATGCCCGAGATCAACGAGGTTGAGACGGTAAACGCAAACGAAACAGTGGCTGCAGGAAGCAACCAGGAAAGCTCCCAAGAGCAGGAGTCGGTGGTGAAACGCCGCCGCCTCAACTTGGGAGGACCAGTAGAGCAAGTTAGTATGACTGTGATGGCCATTGGCCTTGCGGCGGTCATGCTGATTGGCAGCCAGTGGGCGAAATACGTCATTGCAGGCATCTGCGCTCTCGCCTTCCTTGTTCCGATCGTGATCAGAGCTGCCGGGAAGAGCGGAGGCATTAATGCCGAGAAGGTGTGCGGCATCCTGAAAAAACGCGGCTTCTCGCCGGTTGTCAACGGAGATGAGATTCGCTGGACCAGCAACGGGAAGGAGTGCATCCTTCGCGTCCGCAGCAGCTGCCAGGTCGAAATCTCTCGTGAATATGACCTGCCGCCGATTCCGGCAGCGATTGAGGGGAACCAGAAGGCCGCATTGGAAACCATGAAAGAGGTTTACCTCGCGAAGGTGACGGTTCGTGATGGCAACGGTAACAGCCGGATAGCCTTCTCAACGGAGTCCCTCTGCGTCTCCGCAAGAGAGTTCTCCGCCTATCTTCCGATGTGTCTCGAGATCCTGGATCTTGCAGAAGACCGCCAGAAGGAGCACATCATGGAAATCCGTAACGGAAAAGGGGAGAACGGCGCCCGCAAGATAGGATTCCTTCATCCGGACGGAACAATCAGATAATGGAATAAACCTGAAAAACATAAAAACATGAGAAAACTTTTCACCTCCATCGCAGCGTTCATTGTGGTGTTCTGCACCGTCAGCTGCTCTTGCTCTGAGACCGCATCGGCCCAGACAAAGAAAGACAACAAACCGTACAACCTCCAGAAAGCCTGGGAAGTCCTTCAGGAAGACCAGGACGAGGCACAAGCCATTAAACTGCTCACCGAGCAGCTGCGGTCAACGCCTGACAATGTGGAGTGCTGGATGCTTTTGTGCCGCATCTACCGCAACCGCGAAGAGTATGGTTCCGCGCTGTCCGCAGTCAATGAGGCCATCAAGGTCAATAAGCCCAAGAAATCCGGCTTCTACAACTCCACACTCTGGTGGTGGAAGGGATCGGTGTACGATGCCCTGGGTGAGACCGGGAAGTCGGTGGAATGTCTGCGCAAGTCGCTGGATTTGGCCCGGAAAGACAACAAGGATAACGTGCAGAGCATCTCCTTTGATCTGGCTCAGGGCCTTTTCGAACTGAAGCGCTTAGACGAGGCGGATGCCGTGTACCGTCAGATGCTCAAGGAGGATGAAAGTGATGCTGCGGCAATGGTGGGCCTCGCACGCAACATGATTGAGCGCGGTGATTACCAGGGTGCCATTGCGATGCTTGACAAGAGTGCGAAATATGACGCTGACTACGCCAGCTCCTACAAAATGCGCAGCCGGGCATACGATAAGCTCGGAGAGACGGACAAGGCCATTGATGATGCCCTCACCTGGTACGAAAAGGACAGCGATGCCTTCGGGACCGCTTTGGTCAAAGTGATGATGAAACACCGGTCTTATGCCATTGCCAAGGCGAAGGCAAAGATGAGGTCCAGTGATAACAAGAGCCAGTGGCGTGTGTTGATGCTCGCCATCTACGAACAGGCAGGAGAGTACGAGAATGCCATTGCTGAGTACGATGCCCTGGAAAACGACTACGGAAAGGATGAGTTCATATACTACCACCGGGCTGACTGCTACAGCGAGCTTGGTCTCACCGACAAGGCTTTGAGTGAGATAGAGGCCGCCATAACCATGAATGACGACTACTACAACAGTTGCCGGAAAGGACAGATCCTGCGAACCGCCGGCCGTTTCCCCGAGGCAATCAAGGCTTTTGACCGGGCAATTGAGATAGATCCCGCAGATGCGTTCGCATATTACGCCAAAGGCTGGTGCTATGAACTCTCCGGGAATGATCCAGCTGCAATGGAATGCTACGAGCAGGGGATAGATGTGGATAAGGAATACCCCTACATCTACCTGATGCGCGGACAGATATTCAGCAAGAGAGGGGAGAGCGCGAATGCAAATGCGGACTTTGAAAAAGTGCTCCAGATGGATACGACTGTCGTGGACGGGAGCTGCCGCCAATATGCCCTGCATTTCCTTGGCCGGGACCAGGAAGCAGAAGAGTGGATGCAGAAGCTCATTGACGATGAGCCGTACAACATCGGCCACTACTACGACAAGGCCTGCTTATACTCCCGGATGGGCAAACTGGACGAGGCCGTAAAGGCTCTCGAGAAAAGCCTTGAAATGGGATACTGCAAATTCGCTCACATTGAATACGATGATGATCTGGATGCCATCCGGAACCGGGCAGACTTCAAAGAGATGATAGCCAAGTACAAGGAGAAGCATTCTGCCAGGATTGAAAAGATGAAGCAGGGGAGACCAGCAGAAGAGGAGGAGCAAATCACCGAAGTGGCCATTACCAGACGATCCGGAGGCACCTTCAACGTGGATTGCAGCGTGAACGGTCTGCCACTCAGCATGATCTTCGATACCGGCGCCAGCGATGTGACCATCAGCAAGGTTGAGGCGGATTTCATGCTCAAGAACGACTACCTTTCAAAGGACGACATCAAGGGGAAGAAGTACTACCAAGTCGCCGACGGCGGCATCTCGGAGGGTACCGTCATCACCTTGAAAGAAGTGAAGATCGGCGATGCGGTACTCCACAACGTGGATGCCTCCGTAGTCAAGAGTCAGAAAGCCCCGCTGCTTCTAGGCGAGAGCGTCCTGCAAAAGTTCGGGACATTCACGGTGGACAACATCAACTCGAAGCTGATCATCAAGCACTAACGCGCAACGACAAAAAGAACAAATAACAAATACGATAAACCAAAAACGACGAAGCACATGAAAAACGCAGTCAACGCTAAAGACCTGCCCAACTACGCAGGCAATTACTCCAGAGCAAAGCTTTGGAAGAAACTCGCAGCGGTAGCCAAGAATCTTGGAAAGAAAACCCTGTGGTATGTCCTGCTCCTCTACTACACGTTAGAGTCGGACGAGGTTTCCTTGGGCAACAAAGCCATCATCATGGGAGCCCTGGGGTATCTCATCCTCCCGATTGATCTCATTCCGGACGTGGTTCCTGTTCTGGGCCTTGCCGATGATGCCGCAGCCATCAAGCTGGCATACGACACCATTAAGGCATCAATCACTCCAGAGATAGAGCGTAAGGCGGCTCACAAACTGGCACTGTGGTTTGGCGAAGAACAGCCATCTCCGGCGGATCTGATAGATGAACTGAGCCGCCGCCCTGGGATTTAAACGCGACGGATGCCATGAGAAAGAAAACGCCAAACATCTTCTCGTTCGCGACATCAGAGCTGTCTCAAGACGCCATGTTCGCCTGGTTGATCAGCTGGTCTGCCCCGGAATACGCCGCGGCAGACCCTGAACTGCATCGCATAGGACAGAACTTCGTTAGACTGCTTGCCGGGAAAGAATCCGATTTCAAGATTGCTTGCGTTGACGTCGGACGCCAGTGGGAGAACATCGACATTTGGGCCGAGATAAACGACAATACATTCTTGATTGTTGAGGACAAGACCGGCACTTCCATCCACGATGACCAGCTGGAGAGGTACAAAGCATCGGTTGAGAAGGAGTATGCCGGGAAGCGGACGGATCTCTGCTATGCGTATGTGAAGACTGCAGAAGAACCGGGTTCTGTACTCAAGAGTATCGAGCAATATGGCTTCCGAACCATCAACCGCGCTGCCATCTTGAAATGCATGGAGGATTACAAAGGGTCTGACTCCCTGCTGATTTCTTACAGAGAGCATCTGAGGGAGATAGATGCGCGTGTTAACTCATTCAGAAGTCTTCCCGAGAAGGAATGGGGCTGGGATGCATGGCAGGGCTTTTACAAGGAATTGGAGTCGAGGGTTGATATCGACTCCTGGAGCTACGTCGCCAATCCAGCCGGCGGATTCGTTGGCGCCTGGTGGCATTTCGTTGAGATGGGGGACTGCACAATGTATCTCCAGTTTGAGCAAGGAAAGCTGTGTTTCAAAATTGCTTATGAAGATGAAAACGGTCGTTCTGAAGTCAGATACAGGGCCCATTCAAAACTTATGGAAAAGGCGAGGAATAGATACCCGGAAATACGCCGTCCAGATAGGTTCGGGAACGGAACTTATATGACCATTGCCGTCGTTGAGGAAGAACGTATTTTTGGCGAAGGGGTCGTGGATTTCGATACCCTAGCTGCAAAACTTCGGGATTATGAAGCACTGATAAGCGAGTGTGCCCAATCGTTGATCGTTAGGGAATTATGAAATCGCTCGACCAGAAATGATCGGGCGATTGTCTTGTACTATGCTTTTATTCGCACATTTATTGCAAAATTGTAAATTTTGCTAGGATCCTTTTTTTGAGGCTCGGATCCAATCTCAAATAGTACATCCGCACCATCATATAGGTCAGAATCTTTTTTTGTACGAACTTTCAAAGGATACCGCTTCTCAGGGCATATAACTGAGTCAGATGCTTTATCATACACTCCGCTGTAGGTCCTATTATTATTACCGATATCATTTCTTTGACGGGTCTCAGGCAATTCTATTTTTGCCAAAACTTTCAATCCCGTAGGAGCAGCAGAGATAACCTCATCCTTCGTTTCCTCGTCGGAGAAATCTGGCACGTAAGTGTTGTTGATGATTTCTTCAATTTCTTCTTCTGAATTCTCCTCAGTTTCGACATCTCCAAACTGATACAAGCCGAGCCCACTATACTTAAAGCCGATAATTCCTTGGATGGATTTACCTTGATACTTGAACTTATCCATTCCTTTAGCATTGAACGACGCCTCCAAACCGCATTTCATTCGCATGATGCCTTTGTTATTATCGATGCTCATAATAATGCCGGAAACTAGCATTCCCTCGGACTCCTTGTCGACAATACAGTGAATGTCTTTCTTCTCTCCCAAATAACAGAACGAATTAATGGTACTCTTCTCAAAGATATGCGCCAAATTGGTAGCTTCATCAAAATACTTTCTAGCATTGTTGACTAATTCAGAGCTCAATTCATTTCCATGAATCGCAAGAGCACTATAGCATACCGCCAAATAATAACACGCATTTAAATACCCCCATCCCTTTTGTTCTGATGCTTGGTACTGAGACTCACAATCCCGTAACAAATCTATCGCACTATCAATCGGATACTCCTTCTTACCATAACGATATAACTTGAACAGACTGTCGTAGCATCTTAAATCGCCCTCACTTCTTTTCTGTTGAAGAACTCTTTCAATCTCCTTTCTCTCGTCCTCTTTTAGATATTTGTAGGCGGTCTTATAGTCTTTCGTGTTGGTTTTACTATAAAGAATAGACTTGACCAGGAAGTCGCCATAAATGCCCCTCATTTCGCCTGTTGCCTTTGAATATAGGTCACGGTATCTTATGATTGAACCACCGCCACAGCCAATCAAGTCGCGATGGAAGACTCTAACATCATTATAAATTTTCAGTGACGGAGTAATCTGAGCGAGTGCATTCTCCTTGAAAGAATAGCAGACTTGTTCGAATTGATCAAGCCTATATCCTAGTTCATCTACATATTCTGAATACTGTGGCTCTTTCTCGCAGAAGGAGAAATCGTCTTTCCGAAGGAGAATTTTACCAAATTCTATTGCTTCCCTCAATAGCTGGCATGAAGCTGCATAACCATACGGACTTGATGGATCGAATTCAATACTCTTATCAAAAGCATCAAGAGCTTCTTTCACCCAGTCGGTCATCGCGGAATGGGTATCCTCAATGTAGTCAAGGTTTTTATCCTCTTTCCCGGAAAATTCTTTTTTGAGAGCAGATATTTGCCTGCGAATTAACATTCCTTGCATGTGACAAAGGTCCGCATCGTATGGACTGATTTCGAATGCAATATCCAGCTGCTCTTGAGCATCCAGGAACAGTTTGTCATTCGCAAGGACATTGTTCGAAGGAGCGCTTGCCTTTTCATAAAGGAAGCGAGCATAATGACCATGAAATACAGCATCGCCCGGATAAGCCTCAACAAGACACTTAAAGATAGATGCGGCCCGCTCAGGATCTTCCAAATCGTTAATCAACAACGAGAATTTGTTCTTTCTTCCGACATCCTCTGCCCTAAAGTCCACATCCCTACGAATAATGAAAAGGCTGTGAAGCATATCTTGGTCATCATTCCCCAACTGTCCCGACTGAGAACAATACAGAATAAAGTTCTTTGATATTTCAGGTAGCCTTACACGCCAGTTCTCGCCCCATGCAGCTTTAATCAGGTGAACCGCGAATTTGTTGTATCGCGGCCTCCAGATGCCCAGAGGCTCATCGCCAGAATACTCTTCGATTAATAACTTATAAATAGCCGACATTACGCTGTCGTCATATCCCTTTAAAGTATAATGGTTATTGCTTGAATCATACCAAGTAGATCTGACCAGATTCTGATTAAGCCCCATCTGAGAATAGTGAGCGACAAATCCAACATAGCCAACGAACTCTTTAATGTTCTCAGGCAGATTCTCCACCCATTCGGCGACGTAATTTGTAAGAGACTCACTAGACATATCCTCTTTTAGCAAAAGAGGAAAATCAATGACTTCTAATGAATGGTTTCTCCGTTCTTCACGAGCGTCATCAATGGCGGTCTCCGACAAGCCCTTAGCTTTATATTTAGCAACAAACCTGCTTTCGTCACCTTTGAGGACATCATCCAAGAATGCGACATCACTTAGTTTTGATTCATTAAATCGTGCGGAAAGCGGCTCAAGATAAAAGAACACAACTCTCTTCTTTGCACGAGCTAAACGTTGAACAAGGTTATCAAAGTCACTCCTTCCGACATTTTTAGACTCAACGATTGCTAAGATGCAGGCGTTCCCGATATCTTCCGATAATTTTGAAAGATAGTCCGCTGTGTTTTTTATATTCTTGCTGCTTTTGATTTGAACTGGCACGCACGAGAGTATATCCGCTTCGTCTTCCTTGTAAATATCATAGGCTAAACGCCTTGCCATTGTGCTACCGCCACTACCGGGCCTATGCTTTAGGGTGAATACTCGAACGTTATTCCTATTATTCTTAATTATCTCAATGATTCGGCTCTTGACCTTAATGTATAGATCTCTATTCGCATCACAGTTATTCTCAAGCTCTTGCCAATTAATTTCGGCGCCAGAGTAGAAGTCCCAAATGGAACTAGACGTGGTCTCCGCCATTTGAGGGCCGAAAAATTCAATCCCAGCGGCCTTGTACCGGGTGATATCGTCAGTTACATCAAACGATTTTCCTCTGATCAACTGGTGCCCATCTGCCCTTTCGGTGTTAGTGGGAGCAATCTTCCAGTCCATATGATTGGCGAAATCCTTTATGTCAATAGGGACTATGTAGGGTTTAAAGTCGATCCCTTCGCCCCATGACTTTATCTTTTCGGAAAACTCGGGGTTCTTCGATAAGCATACTATCCGGCATCGTTTTTCTACACTTTCCCAACTGTCAAATACGTCCTCAAGTTTATCAAAGGCTTTTGTTAAAACGGTCGCTTCACGAGAATCGCAGAATGAGACGATCACATAATCATCTGTAGATCCTGCCTTAACCATTTGGCTGAAAATCTGCTTGAATTCAGAGGGAAAAGATCTAAGTAATTGCGTCCCGTTCACAACACTTAAAGATTGACGACCCCTAGCGAACATCCAGTTTAAGAGCTCAGCGCCGTCTGTAACATCAATTGTATTTGTGACGATATGGGTTTTGGCCGCTGGTGCAGAAGCAAACAACGTGTCGGAGCTAGCATCATCCGGATTGAAATCTATCACAAGAGACCATCTGATTTTAAAGAATACTTGCAAGAGGCTTTTACCTAACACTGCAGAAGCATTCTCCGGAAGGATTGCTATGAATTTCACCCCGCCTTGGCGCTTAAACCCCTGTGTGTAGTCATCCAAAGCAGATAAAGCGGTTTCTTTCTCCAGTATTACAGAAGACATTTCAACACCATCCTCTGTTATTCCCGGAATCCTAGGTAGAGAAGAAAGAAACGAATACAAGTCAGGCGAAATATAATCCTTTAACGATAAAAATAGAGCAGGAAAAGTAGCGACACATAAATTTGCTTGATATCGCATCCTCTCTGCATTAACATCAGAGCCAGAATGCTGTGAGGTCTCGCTCGTTTCGCTATACTGGGCGCTAAGCTGATCCAACCCAGAGTCAATCTTCTTCCTCAAGTTCTTGTGCTGATTATCAAGCATACAGTATGCTCTCAGCGAACATAGTGCATTTTTTGCGTTCTTAATCCATCCAGAACTCTCTACAGAGTATCCTGGATTCTGTGGGATAAGTCGGCCAGATGGATCAATGAACTTGGCATTATTCTCAATGTCGTGATACCCTTGTTCTCCAATTACATCGAAGATTAGAAGTCTGCAAAAGTTTTCGATTGCAGGGCGAATATCCCTATTGAAATGAATAAGGTCATTCTCTTTGTAAAATGAAATAGCGCGGGAATAATCACGCTCGAATTCATTTTTCAGTTCCTGTTTGGATTTATTGGCCATAGTGTTGTTATGATACTAGTTTAGAGAGTTTGTAAAGATAGTCAAAAAAAAAGTCACAATAATTAGCCCTCTTTCTCATTCCGTAATTCGATGAGGCTCTGCCCATTAAAAGAGAAGAACTTCGGGCCCTGGTAGGCGCCAGAAGGGGTACGGAGGTCGTCGGGCATGAACTCGGCGGCAAAGGCGGAGAGGGAGTAGGATTTGCCTTGGTATTCGACTTGGTTGCCGGCAATGACTGTTACCTCAACGCCGGTGGGAATGAATACAAGGGATGCGCCCTCAGGAATGCCAACCATTTCGAAGGTGAAGTTGGCCTTGCGTGAGCGTGTCGCCTCTTCTGTGGTATCGACATCGTCTTCGATTGTCCCATCCAGGAGTATTTCCTGTTCGCTTTCATCGAGGTTGCTATTCATTGTCTGGAGACCGTCGTTAACTCGGCAGACAATATTAATGGCGTTAAGGATGGCTTGACCTCGGTATTCGATAAAGGTGTGGAAGTCATCCTGCAGGGCTGCTTGGTATGCTTCGTCTCCGATGAAATGGGAACTAAGATGCTCAGGAAGACTGGGATTCGATTCGGCATAACCAGCCAAATACTTGGAAGGGTACTTGTTCGATATCTCAAGGTTGAGGTGCTTGGAGATGAAAGCGAAATTCAGCAGGGAATTGATCTCTTCGGACTTTATGCCCAGTTTGCTGGCAAGAGAGTTTGGGAAAAAGTGGTGATTCTCCTTGGAATTCTGCCGGGAAGCATTCGTTTTATCGAGAGTAACCAAATCACCATTGTTGAAGTCGCGCGGTTTCTGAAGGGCCATCAAGCATAGGACGCCGTTCTTAATGACGGAACGGTGGACCATACGGATTTTCTTGAGGTCATCCAGCATAAGTTTGACAGTGTATACGCGTGTCATGGAAGAATCCAGCACCAACTGTCCAATCCAGCGAGCATCGTTGTTCATTTTAGTCAGCGTTGAGCTGGAGTACCGGTTTGAGAATGTCAGTGTCCAGAACCAGTCGGTAAGAGCCTGTTTGTGCTCAGGAAGAACCGTTGATTCTCCAGTAATGAAGAAATAGTACTGCAGGACAGGGATGATGTTCTGATAGGGGATTATCTCAACACCTTGCACGCCCCACTGATTCTTCAGGAAGTCAATGGCTAAACGGATACATTCTGTAGTCCGTTTCCATGCACTCTTGCAGTCCTCATTCTTCAACGCCAGCTGGTGAGTCTTGACACAGTCGTTGGAAATGTTCAACGCCAGAGACTGGGTAAATATCTCATTGTCAATCTTTCCCCACAGTTTGATGGCAGGCTCATCGTTGAACTCTGTGATACAATCGCGGAGGTCGAAATCTTTGGACCAGACAGAGGCGTGGACCAGGTCAAAAAGCGACAAGCGTTTGCCCCCCTGGTTGATACGCTCAAAAATGGTGACAACCTTATCAAGCGACATATACTTAGACTTGATGATGCTGACCGGATAGCTATTGAGTACCTCGTTGCATCCCATTAGAGTTTCTGCATACTCTGTGTTCTCGGAGCGGGAATACTCGACAAGCAAACGATGGAATTCTGTAGGTTGAAAGATCTTCCATGCCGGAATATTGTTTGGCTCCGTTTTGAGCGTAGGAATCTTGAAAACCTTCTTATCCAAGTTGAAGCAAATATTGCTATAATCCACACCACCTAGTTTCTTTCCCTTCAATGCCACATAAAGAGAAGTGATTCGCTGCTGGCCATCCAAGATGAAAGTGAACTTATTAGCCGCAGGCTTGGCAGGGAATCCAAACTCGGTTATATCTCGACAGAATCCCTCCATTTCGGTATCTGCTTCCCAAAGGAAGAAGGACCCGATAGGGAACTCGTGGTAGATACTATTGAGCAGCTTCACAATCTTTGCTCTCTCCCAAACATATGAGCGCTGGAAGCGCGGAATGCGCATATTACCTTGCTCCAGTTCGTGAAAAACCAGGTTGAGGTTCCAGTTGTTGATGATTTCTATGTGGTTCATGATCCTGCTAGGTATTATTTCTTAGTGTATTTTCCATCGAAGTAGTTCAGCACATTTGTGCTGTAATAGAATGTCTTCGCTGATTTAGGGTTGCCAAAATAAAGGTTACGAGGAACGCTTAGTTTGCTGTTGGCCTTGATTTCAGACATGTAAAAATTGAATATTTTATCTTGCTTGAAATCTGTGTACCTTGCTCTACAACGCTCCGCCACTTCTTTATATGACCAGGGGAACTTTTTGTGTATCTGCTCTTCCGTCAAAGCCACTGCTGTCCCATCCGAATCGTATTTTACGCCGATAGCGTCAAAAGAATTACCTTTCTTGAACTCAACATCAATGGATATTGCAATATCGAAATCATGATCATCTTCTTGGTCGGACTCTAATAAACGTTTGACGAATGAGATGTAATTCTCATTGTCTTCCGTGACAACAGAATCAACAGTGATCTTTTCATCAATGTAGGCAAGCGGCATTAGATAAAGATTATACCGGGAGATATCAATGCTAAGTTTCCAATGCTTTATGGCAGATATGTAGTTCTTTACACATGCAAAACCCAACTCCTGAATTTGCTTTGATAGGGGAGTTAAGCTAACGAAATGAACAGCGTTGTCTCTTAATTCAATGATAGTCTCAATATTGTTCTTCAGGTTTGTCGGCAATACTTTTTTCTCGTCCAAGATTTTGATGCATTCAAAGATGGAGATAGACATAGGATTGCCACAGCGATTCAGTTTGGGCTTCTTTTTCTTTTGTGAAGCAGAGCCATCTTTCTTTGTTATGGGCTCAAGAATATAGAGAGCTCGCATGTTATACCGGTTCTCCCTAAGAATGTATGCCTTCAAGAGCAACTCCCATGCATTAACAGCAAGTACTGCAAATGTTTCTTCTCTGTAATTGAAATTCGGCTTATTGTAGATTTCAATCGCAGAAAGCATGCTGTCTATGGACTTGTCCAAGAGAGCGCGGTATGTCTTATTAACTTTCATCGGCTATACCATTGCCCGGGCCTGTTGGAAGACGCGGGAGTTAACGAAGTTTCGGAAGGTCTCGTTATCAAGATAGTTGCGGGCGAATTCAGTGTGTTCGGCCATCATGTTGATGACAATCTTGAAGAGGTCTTCATTGCACTGAATCTGGGCGGTGTCGCTGTCGGAGTTGTGGACGGCGTTGACGAAGGCTTCGCTCTGGGCAAGGAGATCAGGGAGCTGCTGTATCTGGGCACGGACTGTGTCGGCGTGTTCCCACTCGATGCCACCGTAGAGGGTGTTGAAGTCTTCGACGATGTTGGAGAGGACATCCAGTTCGGGCTCTTTCTTACCTCCCTTGGTGCCCACAGGGATGGGGGCAATCTCGGAGTCTTTGTCGGTGAGAGAGATGTTGACCTCCTCCTGCTCGACGATGCGGTATTTGTCGAAGTCGATGGCTTCAATGAGGCCTTCTGTCCAGTCATCGATAGCCAGCTTGGGCAGCTTGGCGCCCAGGTAGTAGTAAAAGTGGTAGAGTTTCTCCCATTCTACACTGCTGAAGGGCATCACGGCCGCCAGGAAAGGATAGGTGCGGATATAGCTCTTGATGGCGCTCTTGCACTTGATCTGCTTGTCCTCCGTGAGTTCCGATTTGAAGCGCTCTACGCAGCGGTTGATGATGGGGTCAAGCTCCTCACGGGAAACTGAGCTCCAGTAGAGTTTGTTGAACTCCTGGACATCTTCTTCAGTGTAAATGTTGGCGCTCTCAATCTCTTCGATGAGGTCGTTGAGCTTGTTGGGGTCTGTCTCATGTGTGAGAATGGTGCCCTTATAGTATGTCTGGAAGGCCTTCTGGATGTCTTCCGGCTCGTTGGCGAAGTCTAGGATGAAGGTGTCACGCTTCTTGGGATGGCAACGGTTGAGGCGGGAAAGAGTCTGTACGGCCTTCACATCAGAGAGCTGCTTATCCACGTACATCGTGTGGAGGAGCGGCTGGTCGTAACCTGTCTGGTACTTGTTGGCCACAACGAGGATGCGGTAAGGATCTGCAGCGATTTTCTTCTCTATTTCTGATGAAGGGAAGCCGTTGAGGGTTGACTCGTTGACCATCTTGCCCTGCCATTCTTTCTCACCGGAGAAAGCCACAACTGCCTTGTATGGGCTGTGACGTTCCTCCAGTTGTTTGGTGATGGCATAGTAGAATTCGATGGCGCGAATGATGCTGGAGGTCACGACCATTGCGCGGGCCTGGCCGCCAACCTTGTGAGCCGCAATCACCTTGTCCAGGAAGTGGTTGACAATGATAAGGGACTTCTCGTTGATGGTCTGGGGCTGGCGCTCTACGAATGCCCGAATCTTCTTGGAAGCTTCCAGTTTGTCGAACTCCGGATCATCCTGTGTAGCCTTGAGAATCTTGTAGTAGCTGCGGTAAGGCGTGTAGTTCTTGAGCACGTCCATGATGAAGCCTTCCTCGATGGCCTGCTTCATTGTGTACTCGTGGCACGGCACGTGACCTATGGTGCCATCAGGATTCTGCACCGGCTTGCCGAACATCTGCAGCGTCTTGTTCTTGGGCGTTGCGGTAAAGGCATAGTAGTTCACGTTGGGAGCCATCTTGCGGCCCTTGATGATCTTCAGAATGCGGTCTTCGATATCCTCTTCGTCATCCTCTGCATTTCCGGAGACTACGATGTTCATGTCGGCCGACATAGATCCGTTCTGTGAGCTGTGGGCCTCATCAATGATAATGGCGAAGTTGAGGTCACCGAGAGAACCACCGATGGCGTCCAGGATGAACTGGAACTTGTGGATGGTGGTGATAATAATCTTCTTGCCGCCCTGCAGTGCTTCCCGCAATGTGGCTGAGTCTTCTGCCCAGGCAACGATGTTGGAGAGGCGCTTGAAGGCCTTGATGTTGTCGCGGATCTGCTTGTCCAGATTGACGCGGTCGGTGACCACAATCACGGAATCTACGATGTTCTCGTCATCCTCAACCAAGGTGACCAGCTGGTATGCCAGCCACGTGATGGTATTACTCTTTCCGGAGCCGGCGCTATGCTGGATGAGGAACCTCTGGCCAATGGGATTTGCCCGGGTATCCAGGAGCAGCTGGCGCACACAATCCAGCTGATGATAGCGGGGCCAAATGACACGCTTGACCGGTTTATCGGAGCCTTCAACGTCTTTCTCAATTACCTGCGCGTAATTCTCCATGATGTCGGAGAGAGACTCCTTCTTCAGGATTTCCTGCCACAGGTATTCCGTCCGGATTTTGGAATCTACCCAAGGGTTGCCGGCACCACCATTCACGCCTTTGTTGAACGGCAGGAACCAGCTATCCTTCCCCTTGAGCTCTGTGCACATCATAATCTCATCGTCATCCACGGCAAAGTGGACCGCGCAGCGTCTAGGGGCGAACAGCGGGTCTGAAGCCGGCCGGTCGGTCTGGTACTGCTTGATGGCATTCTGAACGTTCTGGCCAGTGTATTTGTTCTTCAGTTCGCAGGTGATGATGGGAAAACCGTTGAGGAAGATACAGACATCCAGGGCATCCAGCGTCTGCTCGGCCGAGTGGTGGAGCTGGCGAGTGACACTGAAGATATTCTTCTGGTAGAACTCATAGGCGGAGGGATTGAGTTCTGACGGGATGGGATAGTACAGGTCAAAGATTTGCCCATTGAAGCGGAAGCCCTTGCGGAGGACATTGGTGATCCCCTCCTTGATGATGTGTTCCGACAAGCGGCTGAAGAAGAGCCGTTTCTGGCTTTCCGTGGCAAAGCACATTGTCGTTTCCACCTTCATCGGCTGGGTAGCCCGAAGGAAACGCTCTACGCGTCCCTTATCCAGGGTGAACTCTTTGTCAAAGTCTGAAGACTGCCCCTGCTCGTAACCCTGATGGTCACGGAGGTACTCCACCATAATGGTCTCAAGACCTTTCTCTGTCATGTCTGTGTGCGGCATAGCTATGAATTATCTTGAACGTTAATCTGTCCAGTAACTACGTCTGAAATGAGCCGTTGTTTGTATTCATTTAGCCGCTCAATTTCAACACGTAAAGCCTCAATCATAGAATCAATCTTGTTTGTATTATTTGCAATATAGCCAACAATTTCTGCTTGTTCTTCCGGCGGGGGAATTATCATAGGAAGCTTCCTAATACCGTTATAGTTTAAACTCTGCCGAAGACCGCCCCCCATCGAGTAAAACACCTTCAACAAGTCATATGTGTGCATGTTGTTGTAGAAGTATTCTGGAATTACCTTTTCGTTGGTAACCTCGACACATACATAAGCAGACGTAATTATTCCCTCTTCATTAGCAAGACCAACGCGTAGACTCTTATGGTCGTTCTGTAGATCGGTAAAGCGTAATATGATATTACCTGGTTCAACTACCTGATAATTGTCGAAGGATGCTGGGAGAAGACCATCAGTAGTATTGATATCCTTACGAATGAGGCGACCATAACTCAATGAGAGCAAATTCTGATGATGTACAGTTTTGTTGGATATAAAATGTTCTTTAGCGATTTGGAACAAATACTTCACATCCCAATGGGCTGGAATCTGTCCAATCCAAGGGATACCACTGTCCTTCATCGGTACATTGGGGTTGAGGCCACGGGTGACCACGGAGGCGATTTTCGCCTGTTTTAATTCGTTAAGAGTTTGTAACTCTCTCTCTCTCTGGCATTTACGAGTTTCAATTAAAGTAATCTGCTTATTCAGATATTCAACAATCTTCTTTTGCTCATCAATAGGAGGTTCGAAGAATGGAATAGATTTCAATGCAATGGGCTCCAAATCCCACTGGCCAACACGAATTCCCTTTGACCATTGTGCGAAGAAATCGACATATGAACGACTTCTAATTGCCATGGAGAAGAAAGGTTTAAAAGGGAAATCCAATTCGCAAACATAGTATGCCGGACTAACGATTCCCTCATAGTCAGAGACGCCATAAGAACCTTGCCAAGACTTCATCTTATTGATTACGAATTGGCCTGGCTGAACATATTTGTATCCGCTAAGGTCATCAGGAACAAAATTATGGTTCTCATCCTGATCATCCACATTGCGCTCAATAACGCCCTTCTCTCTGGTCACAGATAGAAGTTGCATCTCTCCCATTCCCTTGATGGAAACGAGAGATAGATACTTCCTAAGATGCGCTATTTCCCAATGTGCAGGGACTTTAGGAAGCCATGCAATTCCACTGTCTTTATATTGTTCGTATCTCTTCATACGCTATTGTCCCAATATCTCGTTCAATAGTCCTTCTGTGCTGGCCTCAATATCAAGGATGTCGGCAGTTATGTCCTCGATGGAGCGTAGTTTGACAGGCTTATAGAAGTACTTTGTGAAGCTCAGCTCGTAGCCAATTGTGGGCTCACCAAACACTATTTCCGGTTCATAAGGCTTCACTTCGTTCTCGTAGAAACCTTGAATGCCGTCAGGATAAAGGAACGGAATCTGTTCCACCTCTCCTTTAACTTTAGCCAGCTTTACCTTACCCTTACGGTCTTTGATGACTTGGCCGTTCTCGTCTTTTGCCGGCTTAAACAGCTCCACCTCCCAATAGCCAAACTCCTCGTTCGGGAAGATCTTGCTATACTCATTCTCCTCGAAGTTCATCAGGAGTTCCAGTATCTTCTTTCGGTCGCTGGCGTCCGTCTCACAGTTCTTTTCGCCCAGATTCTTGCGAAGCGGGGTCTTGATGGATGTGGCGTCAATAAGCTGAACTTTGCCTTTACGGCGGGCTTCCTTGCGGTTAGTGACAATCCAGATGTAAGTGCCAATGCCTGTGTTGTAGAAATCTTTTTCCGGCATAGCAATGATGGCCTCCAACATATCATTCTCGATGATGTACCGGCGCAGGTTGCTTTCGCCACCACCAGCATCACCCGTGAATAACGAGGAGCCATTGTGGACCTCGACGATACGAGTGCCCATCTTGGTGCCATCTTTCATACGGCTGATGTTGTTGGCCAGGAAAAGCATCTGAGGGTCACCGATACCAGGAATCACGTTGAACTCCGAATCATCGTCATAGACGAACTTGAAGCGCGGGTCAGAAATCTTCTTTTTCTCGCTCTCAGCCAGGCCCCATTTCTTGAGGTCTTCCTTCCAGGGCGTTCCGAAAGGAGGATTTGAAATGCAAAAATCATAGGTCTCGCCCTTGTGGCCATCCTCAGAGATGGTGGAACCAAAGGCGATGTACTGACGGGTAGCACCGTTGAGGATGTAGTCAAAGGACTTGCGCTCACCGGAAATCATCATGTCGGCCTTACAGGTGGCGTAGGTTTCCGGCTGGAGTTCCTGGCCAAAGATGTTGATATTGATCTTGCGGCCACGCTCCTTGGCGAGGCGCTTAATCTCGGCCTCACTGATGGTAAGGATTCCGCCGGTACCACAGGCGCCGTCGTAAATGCTGTAGGTGCTGTCCTCCAGCTTGTCCGCCACCGGAATGACGGCCAGGTCGGCAAGAAGGTGGACATAGTCACGAGGGGTAAAGTGCTCACCAGCTTCGGTGACATTGTTCTCTTCATTGAATTTCCGGAGGAGTTCCTCGAAGAGGGTCCCCATCATGTGGTTGTCGAGGGCCGGAAGGATTTCCTTGCCCTTATCGTCCAGAACTGGTTTGATGCTCAGGTTGATGGAACTGTCGGTAAACTTGTCTATGATCGAGCCCAGACGTTCTGCCTCGGTGAGGTTGTCAACCTGCTGGCGGAGGCGGAACTTGTCGATGATATCCTGAACGTCCTTGCTGTAGCCGTTGAGGTAGTCGATGAAGTTCATCTTGAGGCGGACCGGATCTACTTCTGCCTTGAGCTTCCGCATGGTGAAGCGGGAGGTGTTGCAGAAGGGATAGCCGGTGGTCTGGAATAGGATGGGCTCTTGATTGACTATATTAGCGACATCCAGCTGCTTCTTGCGCTCGAGAACGGCGTCCTTCGTTGGCTCCAGGAGGATGTCCAGACGGCGGAGGACCATCATCGGCATGATGATTTTCTTGTATTCACCCTTCTCAAAGGCATGTACGAGGACATCGTTGGCGATGTTCCAGATGAAGGAGAACAGGTGGTTGTATTGGGCGGTGTTCATAAATAAACTGTCAATCTTTTAAATTGTAGAACGTAATAGATCTTTAACGTCTACTTCCAAGCAGGCGGCAATCTGGATAAGTGTTTCCAGATTGGGTTGGGCCTTGTTAGTACACCATTTCGAGACCGTCGCAGGGTCCTTACCAAGTTGCTCCGAAAGCCACTTGTTGGTACGTTTTTTTTCGGCAAGGACAACCTTGAGCCGATTTATGTCTTGATTCATCGGGAATATTAATTTGCTATGAACGCAAATTTAATGAAATATGTCGAAATATCCATAAGAAATAATAAACAACGCAAAAGTTGCCTTTGAACCGCATTATTTGGCTCCAATGCGCAAAAAAACTTCCATCAATTGCCGGAACTGATGGAAGCGAAGGAATGATGGAGCGGGGGAGATGCCCGATCAGGTCGGGCATGACGATAGCCCTACCATCGTTTCAGCACATAATTGGCAATCCCTTCAACATGCAGCGAGACGATGGCCCGGCGGCCTTCGTCGGACTCCAGAAAGAGGCAGTCGTCGGAGTTGTCGTGGAAGAGATTCTCCGTCAGGGCTGCACCACAGAGGGTATTCTTCAGGATGTAGAAGTCGCTTTCCCAGTCGAGATCACCGTCGGAGTAGTCCTTCCGGAGCTTATGGCCGGGTAGCCAGAGCGCAGCGGCTTGGTAGAGGCAATCGGCCAGATGGTCGCCGGCGGTCTGGCCGCGTGAGGTGTAGCAGGTCCAGCCGCGGGCGGACATCCACTGATGGCCGTTGCCGGCAGCGTTGGTATGGATAGAGACCAGGCAGACATTGCGCTTGCCCAGCTGTCGGCACCAGGTGTTCACGCGTTCGGAGCGGGCCCGGAGTGAGACGTCGTATTCTTCCGGTGAAACCAGGGCTATATCATTTTCCGATGCAATGATTCCGAAAGATATTGTGCAGGATTTCTTCGGGGTCAAGGAGGTCGGTGCCGAGGATGGAGTTGATGCTGGAGAGGGCGCGGCGGAGGTCTTCGGCAACTAGGTCGGAGGGGATGCTTTTCCGGATAGCGGAAGAGGCAGCGGCGAGGGAAGTGGAGGCTTTTTTGAGTGCTTCGTAATGACGGGCCTTTGTTACAAAGGTCGAATTTTCGTTGGGGATAAGTTCTCGTTCGATGCCCACAAGGGTATCTTTCAGCTGGCTGACGCCTAATCCGCTCTTTGCCGACAATTTAATAATATCTACCTTATAACCAATGAACGAAACATATTTGTTAATTGCGCTAACATTTTTGTTATTGCCCAATTTAGCAGAAACATCAGCCTTATTTAGCAGGACAACCAGCTTCTGGTTTACAAAATTAACCTTATCAACTATAGCCTTTAAATTTTGCAAAAGGTCGGATTCTTCTGACGAGGAATCCAGTACTGCAAGGACGATTTCAGCCCTAGAAAGCTTGTCAAGACTGCGCTCGATACCCATCTTTTCCACCACATCTTCGGAGTCACGAAGGCCGGCTGTGTCTATGAATCTGAATAGGATTCCATCCAGGTTTAACACTTCCTCAACAGTATCTCGCGTGGTGCCGGCGATGTCGGACACGATGGCTCGGTCTTCGCCCACAAGAGCATTAAGCAAGGTACTCTTGCCGGCATTGGCGGGACCGACTATTGCTACGGGCACACCGTTCTTTATCATATTACCCTGACGGAAGGAGGAAGCAAGGCTATCGACATGCGATTTGGTCCTTTCAAGCAGTACAAGCAGCTTTTCTCTGTCGGCGAACTCTACGTCTTCTTCAGAGAAATCAAGTTCCAGCTCCAGCAGGGAAGCCATTTCCAGCAGGGAGGAGCGGAGCGTGGCAAGCTCCGACGAAAAACCGCCTTTAAGCTGATTCATCGCAACCCGGTGGGATGCTGAAGTTGAAGATGAAATAACGTCGGCAACAGCTTCTGCCTGAGCAAGATCCATTTTTCCGTTCAGGAAAGCACGGCGAGTGAATTCTCCAGGCAGGGCAAAGCGTGCCCCGGCTTCGATAAGAAGACGCACAAGTTCAGACACTATATAAGAAGACGCATGTGTCGAAATCTCCACTGAGTCTTCACCTGTATAGCTGTGGGGAGCACGGAATACGGAAACAAGGACTTCGTCAAGTAGCTCGCCATCAGATAATACTTTTCCGAAATGAATAGTATAAGCCTCACTTTCAGAAATAGTTCCACGACTTAATTCAACCACTGCATCAGCTAATTGAAAAGCCTGCGGGCCGCTTATGCGAACTATGGAAATTGCTCCGGTCCCAGGGATGGTGGCCGGAGCAACTATTGTGTCTGTGTACTGATAATGCATGGGATACTCTCGCTTCGCTCGGTATGACAGATTCCCGATCGCCCTTCGACAGGCCCTTCGACAAGCCCTTCGACAAGCCCTTCGACAAGCTCAGGGACCACTCAGGGACCACTCAGGGACCGCCGGGAATGACGTTAATTAATCATACCTGGAAAATTTGGACATGTTGTCGATAAGGTCCTTGTTGGTCTTGAACTCGTCCATGTGCTGCTGCATCCAGGTCATGGCCTCCACCGGATTCATATCGGAAAGGAGTTTCCTTAGAATCCAGATGCGGTTGAGGGTGTACTGGTCGTACAGGAGATCGTCGCGACGGGTAGAGGAAAGAATGAGGTTGACGGCAGGGAAGATGCGCTTGTTGGAGAGGTTCCTGTCCAGCTGAAGTTCCATGTTACCGGTGCCTTTGAACTCTTCGAAGATGACGTCGTCCATCTTGGAACCGGTTTCCGTAAGTGCCGTTGCCAGAATGGTTAAGGAACCGCCACCTTCAATATTTCTTGCAGCACCGAAGAAGCGCTTGGGTTTCTGGAGGGCGTTGGCGTCCACACCGCCGGTGAGCACTTTACCTGATGCCGGCTGAACGGTGTTGTATGCACGGGCAAGGCGGGTGATGGAATCCAGCAGGATAACAACGTCGTGACCGCACTCAACGAGCCTGCGAGCCTTGTCAAGGACCATATTGGCCACTTTTACGTGATGCTCGGCCGGTTCGTCGAAGGTAGAAGCAACGACTTCTGCCTTAACGCTGCGCTGCATGTCGGTCACTTCCTCGGGACGCTCGTCAACAAGGAGGATAATCTCGTACACTTCCGGGTGATTATCGGCGATTGCGTTCGCAATGGCTTTCAAGAGCATGGTCTTACCGGTCTTGGGCTGTGCGACGATGAGGCCGCGCTGGCCTTTGCCGATAGGAGTGAACATGTCCACGATGCGGATGCTCTGGTCTTTCTCGTGCCCGTGGCCAAGGAGATTGAATTTCTCGGTGGGGAAAAGGGGAGTGAGGAAGTCGAATGGAACCCTGTCGCGTACGAATTCCGGAGTGCGTCCGTTGATGAACTTTATCTTGACAAGAGGGAAGTACTTGTCGCCTTCCTTCGGGGGACGGATCTCGCCGGTGACGGTGTCACCGTTTTTCAGCGCGTTCTGCTTGATTTGCTGCTGCGAAACGTAAATATCGTCGGGCGAGTTAAGGTAATTATAGTCGCTTGAACGCAGGAAGCCGTAACCGTCCGGCATTATCTCAAGGACGCCGGTAGCTTCTACAGAACCTTCGAATTCAATCGGCTGGGGACGCTGGGGCTTGGGCGCCTGCTGAGGTTGAGGTTGAGGCTGAGACTGCTGTTGCTGAGACTGAGGGGCCTGAGGAGCCTGAGGAGCCTGAGGGGCCTGGGCCTGCTGCTGTTTATGCTGCTTGTGAGGTTTTACAGTCTCTTCTGCAGGTGCCGTTTCGTTGTCTTCTTTCAAATCCTGGAAAAGGTCCTGTATAAACTTCTTACCGTCAATCTCGGCCGGTTGTTGCTGCTTGGTTTCCGGAGCCTCCTCCTGGGATTTCTTTGCCTTACGGCCGCGTTTCTTCGGTTCTGCCTTAGGGGCGGCTTCCTCCGCGACAGGGGCCTGGGGCTGCACTGCTTCCTGGGCTGCCGGAGCCTCCGCTTTGCGACCTTTCTTCCTGCCGGACTTCTTGCTTTCCTGTGCCTCCGGCTTCGGCTCTTCTGCAGGCTTTACAGGCTCAGCACTAGCCTCAGGCTTTGGGGCAACAGGCTTGGGAGCGGGTGTCTCGGCAGGTTTTTCTTTGCGGGGACGGCCGGGCTTTTTACGGGGCTTGTCCGCCACCGGCTTCTGGGACTCGAGAATGGCCTCACGATCCAAAATGGCGAAGCCCAGTGTCAAGGGATCCATTTTCTTTGCTCCTTTTATATCCAACGATTCTGCGATGCTAAGGAGCTGTTCTTGGCTCATCGCATTCAATTCAACTAATTTATGGGGCATAATTGAAATGATTATTTCAAGTAAAAAGACGGCATTCCGAGCGGAAAACCGTCACAAAGATACGAAAAAAAACAAATACTGCAAATACTACTTGAGCATATTATCCATGTAGGAGTCGCTCTTCTTGAAGCGCAGGATGTCGGCCAGTGCCGATGCGTTTGCAGCAATGCGGAAACTGTATGACTTCCACTGGCCCATAGGCACCCAGGAGATGGCTATGTTGAAGCAGTGAAGGTCGTAGCTGGCGCTGAACTGGGTGGTGGTAAAGCGCATGGCCATAAGGTCGAAACCGGAAGTGGCCTGGATGCTCATTCTGGGCGTAAGCTTTATATTGCCGCTAAGGTTCACCGTCTGGGTGAATTTATGGTTGGTAGTGAGCTCATCGGTGGCCTTCTGATATGTGTAGCTCTTGGCGTAATTGAAGGAGTAGCTCACGTTTATGGACCAGGGCGCGTTGGGATTCATATAATATACGTAACCGCCGGGAATATATTCGCCTGTTACGGGATGGTAGTAGATGCGCTGGTAAGAATTAGCGTCGGAAGAGCCTCCGCCGCCTTTTCCGTCGGCCCCGCGCCTGCCGTCGTTTCCGTCTATGGCGCCCTTTCCGTTAAGGGAGAACGATGCCGAAAGGGAAGCGTTGGTCAGGCGGGCCAGCACGCCGGTCGCCGCTACGTTCAGCTTGTTTATCTTCTTTCCTTGCTCGTTGATGGCGTAAGGATCGAAGTTAAGGTTACCGCTGATGTTAATCTTGTTGAAAAGGTTTGTCGACGCGGAAATGCCGATATTCTGCATGCGCAGGGAGTCAGCGAGGAAGTTGTAGCTGGTGTTGATGTTCAGCTGGTCCAGAAGCTTTACCTTTTTCGACCCCGTGCCGGTGGTATCCTTCATGTCACGGACTTTCGCCTCCAGGTTGTTGCCGAAAGACAGCGACATGGTTGCGCTTTTCCCGCGCCCGGGAGGTGACGAGGAATTATGGTTCCCGGTAAGGCTGTAAATATTGTACCAAGTTTGGTCATGAAAGGTCCCTCGCTTGTCATAATAAGCATCCAATGTACGCCAGCCGTTGAAAGCCGTACCCTTCTCCGGGCTGAAACTGAGTGACATCGACGGCGTTATCACATGCCGGATTGCCTGTATCTTCCGGTGCTTGCCGAAGTTGAACATTCCGTATATTCGCGTGGACATGGACATGCTGCCGGAATAGGTATGAGTCATGCCGAAGCCGTTGAACGCGGTTCCGGGATCAGTCACCACCTTCTGCGCTATCACCTCGTTGCCATCCTTGTCCAGGACAGTAATCGGATTGCCGGCGTCGTCTGTTTCCGGAACGAGGCTCTGGCTGCCCTTGGAGAACATCCAGTTCATGCCATAGCTCACGCTTGGCGTTACATTAATATATTTGAAGAGCGTGAAATTGGGCAGGCCAATCTGGAAGCTGTGCGTCATGCCGTTGGTGAGGCGTTCCATGGCTTTTATACCCAGGGAATCGCCCATTTCCTTAACGCGGTACGGATTGCCGCTGGCGTCATAATCGACCACGTATTTATCTCCGTCCATGACGAAGTCCTGCATGTCCCTGAGCTTGAAGTTGATCCTGTTCTGAAAGGCAGCGGAATAGCCGAAGGATATCTTCTCGTAAAACCTTTCTTTTCCCACGCGCTCCTTTCTCTTGAAAGGATAGAAACGGGTAACGGAGAAGGTAATGTTAGGAAGGGTGAACGAGTAGCTGGAGTCCCTGGAATTCTGGTTGTGCAGGGCATTCACGCTAAGGTTGAACTTTCCGTTCCAGTTATGGGAATAGGATATGGAGGAGTTGATCTGATTCTGCTGGGCCTCCGTCACCGAACGGGAGTTGTACTTGTTGTTGGAAGGGCTGGAGAAGTTCACCGATGCGCTGAAGGAAGAACCGGGGTGAGCCTTGGCATCCTGGGAATGGGACCAGCGGAAGCCGAAGTTCTTGGACTGGACGAAGTCGGTGCTGCCTTTCTCGCCCGTCTGGTCGTTGGAATATGTGAGTGCAAGGGTACCGTTGAACTTGTAGTTGACCTTATAACGCGAATTCAGGTCCACCGCCCACGAACCAAGAGTATAATAGTCTCCTGTAAGGGAAATGTCGAAATAATCGCCGATGACGAAATACATACCGGCGTCTCGTACGAAAAAGCCTCGGGCCTGTTCCTCGCCGAAGGTAGGCATCAGCAATCCGGTTGCCCTTGTCGGCTTTTTAGGGACGAAGCCGAAGGGGAGTACAAGCGGCACGGGGACATCGGCAACTACGGGCCATGCAGGGCCGAAAACCGTCTTCTGCGAAGGTTTGGTGACGATTTTGGCCATGCTCAGCTTCATGTAGTAATGCGGGTGCTCGAGGTCACAGACGGTATATACGCCGTCCTCCATGTTGATGGAATTGTCCGGCATCTTCTTGATCCTCTTGCCCTGCAGGAGGCCCTCGGCCTCCTTCGTTATCATATTGGTGATTCGGGCTTTGGAAGTAGTGAAGTTGTAGCGGAGCTCGTCCATTTTGTATGTCTGCCCGCCTTCGGTCATTTCCGGAAGGCCCACCATCTCGCCGGTTGCAGGATCCTTACGGCCTCTGGCAAAGACGGTATTCGCAAGCATGTCATACTCTATATAATCGGCCGTGAGCTTCATGTCCTGATAGGTGACAGTGGCCCCGCCGTAGTAGTAAATCATACGCTTTCCACCGGAGAAATCAGAGATAATTGAGTCTTTTGCAGCAGTGAAAGCGGGAAGATCCAGGGAACTCTTGCCAAGAAGGTCCAGTGAATCACGCTTTGCAGCGGCAATTGAATCGGCCAGGCGCAGGGAATCGGACATTGTGGCAAGAGTAGTATCGCTTGAGCTATGGAAGGAAGTCCGGCGCAGGGAATCGGACCACTGGGCCATCCTGCGGGCCTTTGCGGGCATAGCCGCAGAAAGCAGTAGGATTGCTCCAAAAGCCAGATATTGCAAAAACTTCCTTGCCATTAGATATTTTTTGCTAAATTTGTGCAAAATATAAGGTACAAAAATACTACTTATTCCATAATTTACAAAACCAAATTGGCCATGAAGCACCACCGCCTCTTCATTACAGCTGCTTTAGCGCTTGTTTTCCGTGCAATTGCCGTGCCTACCGAAGGGAAAGCCGCAGGAGACGGAAACCAGCCCCGGCTGGAAACGGTGGTAATAGACCCGGGGCATGGCGGAAAGGACCCGGGATGCGTGAGCCGGGACGGTAAAACCTTCGAAAAGGATATCGTCCTTGATATCGGCCTGCGCCTTTCAAAAAAAATAAAGGAAGGCTATGCAGGAGGGGTTAATGTGAAGATGACAAGGGAGGACGACCGCTTCGTGGAACTGGAAAACCGCGCGGTAACGGCAAACAAGGCCGGAGCCAACCTATTCATTTCAATTCACGTCAATGCAGTTGAGAAAGGCACCACTGCCAACGGTTATTCAATCCACTGCCTGGGCCAGTCCAAAAAGAAAGGTAACGATCTTTACTCCAAGAATCTGGACCTTGTAAAGAGGGAAAACTCCGTTATTACCCTTGAAGACAACTATAAGACCAAATACCAGGGTTTCGACCCTTCGGACCCTCAGTCGTCCATTATCTTCAACCTGATGCAGAATGCGCACCTGAGTGCCAGCCTCTCCTTCGCCGAAGAAGTAGCGGACGCCATGGGCGATACCCCCATAAAAACAAACAGGGGAGTATCCCAGGATCCTTTCTGGGTTCTCTGGCGAACAGCCATGCCGGCAGTACTCATAGAGGTAGGTTTCATTACCAATCCGGACGACCTGGCCAAAATGCGCACGGAAGAAGGCAGGGAAGCAATTGCCGAAAACATCTACAAGGCTTTTTGTTCCTTCAAGGCAAAGTACGACAGCTCCATGACTGTAGATAAGCCGGAGGAAAGCGTTTCAGCTCAGGAGGTCAGCCAGGAACTGCCACCAAGGGAGGTTGTAAAAGAAGAGGTAAAGGAACAGGCTCCTTCCAAGGAACAATCGGCAGCAGGGCCGCAATACGGCGTACAGATTCTCGCAACTTCAAAAGATATGGACCTTAAAGATCCTTTCTTCAGAGGATATAAACCCATGTTGATAAAAAGCGGCAAACTCAACAAGTATATTATTGCGGTAAGCAGCAATCTTCGGGAAGTAAAAAATAAATACCCGGAAATTCAGGGAAAATTCCCGGACAGTTACCTTGTTAAAATCGAAAACGGAGCCACATCTCCGGTACGCTGATTTTTAGGCTTTTAGAGGCGTTGAAACAAAGCGTATTTCGGCCGCCTTAAATTGGAATAATTCCAAAATAGAACATCGGGAAGACGTTGTGATTGGCAGATGGTCGCCATTTAATCCACTGATTTCTAAATGCTTCCATAAGTTGTCGATAAACGCTTCGGCTGCAAATAATTTAAATATAAAAAATTTAAAATGCAATAGCGTTTTGATTTTTTTATGAATTATTTTTCCCCCAACTTTGCAAGTGAAGCAAACAAGCAACACATTTTTATTAACCTTATCCCCGGATGACAGACCAGGAAAGACATATTGCGGTATGGAACAACTGTCTGCAGATCATTGCAAATAACATTGATCCGCAGAAGTTTGCGACCTGGTTCAAGCCTATCAGGCCGGTGAGCCTGGAAGGGGCGGCACTTACGGTGAAAGTTCCTTCGGATTTCTTCCGCGAGTATATAGAAGGTGCATACAAGGACCTTCTGCGCATGACCATCCGCAGGGCCATAGGAGCCGACGCCCAGCTGTTTTATTTGGTTCGTCCCGTGCAAAACGGGGACAGCATGGTTCTTCCTTCAGAAAAGGCGTCTTCGCCCACCAACAACCCTGTATCCATCCCTGTGTCCCAGCCGTCCGGAAATCCCAGTCCGTTTGCATACCCCGGAATCAAGAGGGTCCAGATAGACCCCCGCCTTAATCCGGCATACTGCTTCGGCAATCTCGTTCAGGGCGATTGTAACAAATTGGGAGTAAGTGCAGGATCGAGCATTTCAATGTCTCCCGGCAATACTCCCTTCAACCCCCTGTTCCTGTTCGGCGGACCGGGCCTCGGCAAAACGCACATCGCCCAGGCCATCGGCATCGACATCAAAGAAAGGTTCCAGGACAAGGTGGTGCTCTATGTAACCGGCAACGAGTTCAAAACCCAGTACATGGACGCCGTAAAAGGCAACCGTATAGTGGATTTCATAGCTTTCTACCAGAGGATAGACGTTCTTATTGTGGACGATATCCAGGATCTGGTGGGCCAGGGATCGCAGAACACCTTCTTCAATGTGTTCAACCACCTCCATCAAAAGGGCAAACAGCTCATTTTCACCAGCGACCGCGCACCTGTGGATCTTCAGAACTTCGAGGAAAGGCTCCTCTCACGCTTCAAGTGGGGACTGTCGGTGGAACTCACCCGCCCGGACTATGAAACCAGGCTTCACATGCTCCGCTCAAGGGCTCTCAGGGAGGGCGTCCGCCTGGACGAAGAAGTCCTGTCCTATCTGGCCGCACGCGTGAAAACCAATTTCCGCGAACTGGAAGGGACTCTCACCTCGCTCCTTGCATACGCCACTCTCGGCCATAGGGACATTGATGTGGAACTTGCACAAAGCGTCACCGGAAAGATAGTGAGCGAATCCACCAGCGAAGTTAATATGGACACCATTGTCAATACCGTATGCGATTACTTCAATATTACGCGTGACACTCTCTTGTCCAAAACCCGCAAGCGCCAGATTGTCCAGGCACGCCAGATCGCAATGTACGAGTGCAGGAACCTCATTCCAAGCTGTTCGCTTTCCACAATCGGCTCGGAACTGGGAGGCAAGGACCACGCCACGGTGCTTCATGCATGCACAACCGTTCAGGACCTTATGTCAACCGATAAGCTTTTCCGCCAGTGGGTGGAAGACATAGAAGGAATGGTAGCGGTTCCGGTGCTTGCATAATTATTAAGGTTTTTAATAGGATTTTTGGGGCTTTTTACCTATATTAGCAGGGTAAAAAGCCATTTTTAATTATGAACGCAGAATCCGTCCTTAATATCTTCAAGGAAATTACGGCCATTCCCCGTGAATCCGGACATGAACAGGCCATGACCTCTTATCTCCAGAGTTTCGCTGCAAACAGGGGTCTTCAGTGCAAAGCCGATAAAGTAGGCAATGTCCTCATCACAAAAGAGGCGTCCAAAGGCAAGGAAAACGTACCCACTCTGGTACTCCAGGCCCATCAGGACATGGTTTGCGAAAAAAACGCGAACTTCGACTTCGATTTCAGCAAGCAGCCCATTCCATACGTTATCGAGGATGGATGGATGATAGCCAAAGAAACCACCCTTGGCGCCGACGACGGCATCGGCATCGCTTCCTGCCTGGCCCTTCTGGATTCGGACCTTCAGCTTGGTAAGCTGGAATGCCTTTTTACCATTTCGGAAGAGACCACCATGGTTGGCGCCGAAAAGTTGGAGGCCGGCTTTTTCACGGGAAAAACCCTGATTAATCTGGATTCGGAGGACGAAGGGGAGATGTTCGTCGGCTGCGCCGGCGGCAAAGAAAGCCACGTCAGCTACACATTTGAACATGAGCCGCTAAGGAAAGGCTATAAAACCATTAAGATACAGATAAGCGGCGGCATAGGCGGCCACAGCGGGGACGATATCAACAAAGGAAGGATGAACGCGCTCAAGCAGCTGGTCCGTTTCCTTTACACGGAGCTCCAGTGGGACTTCCAGCTCATCGCAATTGAAGGCGGAAACAAGCACAACGCCATCTGCCGCGAGGCCTATGCTATTATCGCCGTCCCGGAAGACGAAGTTTCCGAAATGCTGGAAGACGTAAAAGCCTTCAATGCCATCATCAGTTCGGAATTCTCCACCTCCGATCCTGACGTAAAGGCAAGCGCAGCGCAGATTCCTGACGTAAAGGAGGAACCCATTTCCGAAGGCGACGCAGCCGCAATAATTGCAACCCTTTTAAGCATTCCACATGGCATTGAGGCTATGTCAATGGATATTCCCGGACTGGTCCAGACATCCACCAACATGGCGGCCGTGCACACTAAAGGAAACGAACTCATAGTCCTGTGCTCGCACAGAAGCTCGGTGGAGTCGGAACTGAGTGCCATTGCCGAAAAACTCGAAGCAGTGTGCTTCCTGGGCGGTTTTGACATAGAACACAAGTGGGGCTATCCCGGCTGGAAACCCAATCTTAATTCTCCTATCCTGGAAGTTTGCGTCCAGTCTTACAGAAAGCTCTTCGGCACGGATCCCAAGGTCAAAGCCATACACGCAGGCCTGGAATGCGGCATGTTCCTTAGGAAATACCCGGACCTTGACATGGTTTCCTTCGGCCCCACCCTCCGCGGCGTACATGCTCCCGGAGAAAAACTGGACCTGGAATCCCTGGACAAGTTCGTCCGTCACCTGGAAGACGTAGTAGTGAATTTCGAATAGGGGAGTATGGTATTGATTGCACCTTCGCTCCTTGCAGCCGATTTCCTGCATCTTGAAAAAGATGTCGAAACTGTCAACTCCCATGCCGATATTTTCCATCTTGATGTTATGGACGGCAGTTTCGTGCCGAACATTTCTTTCGGCTTTCCAGTTGTATCGGCCGTGGCAGAAATTGCCCGGAAGCCCCTGGACGTGCACCTGATGATAGTGAATCCGGAAAAGTACGTGGAGCGTTTTGCCAAAGCCGGTGCATCCTTCATCAGCTTTCACTACGAGGCAGTCGGATCCGCCAGCGGGGAACTCCTGTCCAGAATAAAGTCTCTTGGAGTAAAGGCCGGAATAGCAATAAACCCCGACTGTCCGGTCGAAGATATTTTCCCTTATCTGCTGCAGGCGGACTTCGTACTTATTATGAGCGTGTTCGCCGGTTTCGGCGGGCAAAAGTTCATTCCCGAATCTCTGGAGCGCATATCAAAAGTCAAGGCAGAGCTTGAAAGAATGGAGCTGAATGACGTTGCCATTGAAGTTGACGGAGGCGTAGGCCCGGCCAACGCCCGGGCGCTTAAAGACGCCGGTGCAAGTATGCTGGTCGCCGGCAGTTCGGTTTTCAAGGCACCAGACCCCGCCGCTGCAATAAAAGCGATGAGGGAAGCATGACAAATTGTCACCCCTGAGAACACAGGCCCTTTTTTTGATAAATCCACCCGTACAATATGCGAATCAATATATGATAACTCACGACCTCAGGCTCATCGCCGATGCCATTTACGACAAGAAAGGCCAGGATGCAGTATCCCTGGACCTCAGGCAGATCGACGGCGCAATCACCGACTTCTTCATGCTGTGCGACGGTTCCAACACCACACAGGTGGGTGCAATAGCGGACAATATCGCCGAAAAAATGAAGGAAGAAGGCCATACCCTTTACCGCTCTCAGGGCGAAGGGAACAATTTCTGGATAATTCAGGATTACGGCAACATAGTGGTACACATTTTCCTTAAGGAGTACCGCGAATTCTACCGTCTGGAAGACCTCTGGGCCGATGTCCCCAGAAAAGAATACAAAGAGAGAAAAGTGACCGGGACAAGCAAGAACAACAATGGCTGACAATAAGAAATCAGGCCGCCGCTGGTTTGGCAACCTTTCATGGCTGTACATACTGATTTTCATCGGTATGGGATACATGCTGTTCAGCAACCAGCGCTCCGGCGAACCCGAAAAAGTGGAATGGGGGGACGTACAGTCCATGATTAAAAGCGGCGACGTAGCCGAAATCAGTTTCATTCGCAACGATTTCAAAGGCGAAGTGAAAATCCGTCCCGAAAGGCTTGCCAAGTACTCTGACAAGTTCCAGGGCGGGGTGCCGCCAAGGCGTTCACCGCATTTCTACTTCCTTGTTTCCACGAAATTCGACCCTGAAGCCACCTTTGGCGAGCTCAATTCCCAACTGGCCGAAGTGGAACAGTTCAAGGTGGTTATAAAGAACGAGGAGCACATCTGGATGGAAATCGCCCAGATGGTTCTCCCGCTTTTGATACTCATCGTTTTCTGGGTATTAATCTTCCGTGGAATGGGCCGCGGTGCCGGCCCCGGAGGCCCTGGAGGCGGATTCAATCCATTCAACACCGGTAAGTCCACCGCCCGCGAAAGCGAAAAAGGCGAGGTTAAAGTCACGTTCAAAGACGTTGCTGGACTTTATGGAGCCAAGGAAGAAGTGATGGAGATTGTAGACTTCCTTAAAAATCCCCAGAAATACACCGCCCTGGGCGGCAAAATCCCTAAAGGAGCACTTCTGGTAGGCCCTCCCGGAACCGGCAAGACGCTTCTGGCCAAGGCAGTGGCAGGGGAGGCCAATGTACCCTTCTTCTCCATCAGCGGTTCAGACTTCGTGGAAATGTTCGTTGGCGTAGGTGCGTCCCGTGTAAGAGACCTGTTCCGCCAGGCCAAGGAAAAAGCCCCCTGCATCGTTTTCATAGACGAGATTGACGCCGTTGGCCGCGCCCGTGCAAAGAACGGAGGCTTCTCTTCAAATGACGAAAGGGAAAATACTCTGAATCAGCTCCTTACCGAAATGGACGGTTTCGACACGAACAGCGGCGTAATAGTGCTTGCTGCAACCAACCGTTCGGATATCCTGGACCAGGCCCTTATGAGGGCCGGCCGCTTCGACAGGCAGATTCATGTTGAGCTTCCGGAGCTCAAGGAGCGTGAGGAAATCTTCAAGGTGCACCTCCGCGACATTAAGCTGGGGGACGATTTCAACGTGGAATTCATGGCCAAGCACACTCCCGGTTTCTCCGGCGCGGACATTGCCAACGTCTGCAATGAAGCGGCCCTGACCGCTGCCCGCAGGGACCACGAGAAAGTGATGCAGCAGGACTTCCTTGATGCAGTGGACCGCATCATCGGCGGCCTTGAGCGCAAGTCCAATACCATAATGACTCCCGCCGAAAAACGCACCACGGCATACCACGAGGCGGGCCATGCCCTTGTAGGATGGCTTCTCCCTTATGCCGATCCTGTTTTCAAGGTAAGCATCATCCCCAGAGGCAAAGCCCTGGGCCTTACCTGGAGCCTTCCCGAAGAGAGGAAGAACTGGTCCCGCAGCGTCATGATGGACCAGATGTCCATGCTTCTCGGAGGTCGCGTAGCCGAAGAAATACTGAACGGAGAGCCCTCGACAGGCGCCCTTAACGACCTCGAGCGCATGACAGGAATGGCATACGCCATGGTACAGTACTACGGCATGTCGGACAAAGTTGGAACGCTTTCCTTCTACGATTCCAGCGGCGCACGCGGCTACAACCTTGTCAAGCCGTATTCCGAGAAGACCGCCGAACTGATGGACACGGAAGTTAAGGCGATCATTAAGGAGGTACACGCCCGCACTATGGCCCTTATTGAATCTCACAAAGAAGAATTCATGCAGCTTGGTGCTCTCCTTTTGGAAAAAGAAGTTATCTTTGCAGAAGATATCGAGAGAATCCTCGGCCCCAAGGTTAAACCCGCCGCGGACGACCAGTTTACCGACAAATGAACCAAACAGTAAAACGCACTATATTCGGAGTCCTCTTTCTGGCAGTGATGCTGGGAGGGCTCCTTTTCAATGAATATACCTTTGCCGCCTTGTTCGCATTCATCTCTGGAGTAATGATGTATGAGTTCTACCGGATGAGCCTGGGCCCCAGCCTGAAAAAGCAGCAATGGGAGGGAATTGCTCTTGGTCTTTTCCTCTTCGCCTGCGGGGTGTGTCACTTCTCCGGATGCCCATATAGCGAAATGCTTTGGGGAATTGCGCTCATTCTCCTTTTATTCATACTCGGAGGACTTGTTCTGGACAGCAAACATGAGGATTTCGCAAAATCAGCACTGATTCTTGCAGGGCTTGTGTACATTGCTCTTCCTTTGGCGCTGTCTCCGGCAGTAGTATACTCCGGCGGACAGTTCAGCGGCCTTCTGATGGTATCGTTCTTCGTCATCATCTGGAGTTCAGACGTAGGCGCTTATTGCTTCGGAATGCTTTTCGGCAAGAACGGAAAAAAGATGTGCCCGAAGATTTCCCCAAAGAAGAGCTGGGCCGGTTTCTGGGGCGGTATAGTATCATCGGTCCTTGCCGGTGCAATACTCATGTGGACGGGCCTTTTCTGCTTCCCCTGGTATCATGTAGTCGCTGTTTCCGTCCTGATGAACGTGATGGGTGTCCTCGGAGACCTGTATGAATCGCTTTGGAAGCGTCATTTCGGGATCAAGGATTCAGGAAAGATTATCCCCGGGCACGGCGGACTCATGGACCGCTTCGACAGTTCACTTTTCGCTATCCCCATCGGATATGTTTATCTCTTGATTTTTCAGTTAGTGTAATATATGCAGTGGATTAAAATCGACAACGATTCTTACGGCACCATACTGGCCAGCTGGGTGATTTGCGCCATCCTTATTTTCCTGGTGGCGCACTTCATAAAAACCGTGTGGATAAGCCTGCCCATCTCGGCAGCGCTTGTGGTGTTCATGGTGTTCATCACATGGTTTTTCCGCGTGCCGGACCGTTCCACTCCAGATCCCGAAAACGACCGTCTGGTATCTTCAGTGGCCGACGGCAAGGTAGTGATAGTGGAGAAAGTCTTCGAAAAGGAATTCCTTCAGAAAGAATGCATACAGATATCGGTGTACATGGACTTTTTCGACGTCCACTGCAATTTCTGGCCTATTACCGGAAAGGTTACCTATTACAAGTATCATCCCGGTAAATACATCCTTGCCTTCCATGAGAAGGCCTCCGAGCTTAACGAGCATTCGTCCTCCTGCCTGGAAAACGAATACGGCCAGGTGTTCTTCAAGCAGATTGCCGGAACCTTTGCAAGGCGCATAGTATGCTACTCCGAGCCAGGTAGGATAGAGTACAGGGGAGACCAGTGCGGCGTAATAAAATTCGGCTCCAGGATAGATCTCTTCCTACCTCTTGAAGCCGATGTTAAAGTAAAAGTCGGAGACAAAGTCCGCGCAATCGAATCAGTTCTGGCTATTCTGCCCGATCGGCAGCAATAAGGTCCACAAGCTTCTGAACAGCCTCGTCTTCCGGGATATGCCTGAGGACGGGGCTTTTTCCGCGGTACAGGGTAACCTTGCCGAAACCTTCGCCCACATAGCCGTAGTCGGCGTCGGCCATCTCGCCAGGACCGTTTACTATGCAGCCCATGACGGCTATCACGACATCCTTGAAATGCGAAGTAGCATCCTTAACCCTATTGAATGTGGATTCCAGATCGTACAGGGTGCGGCCACATCCAGGGCAAGCTATGTATTCGGGCTTATAGAACCTGCGGCGGCATGCCTGCATTATTTCGTCTTTGAGATATTTGTCTTCCAGGGGAATATCGTCCACCGTGCGGTTTAGAAGGGGAGCGCCCCAGGTGCAGGCGGCGTCAAGCATACCTTCCTCGCGTGCGGACAAGGCTCCGGGAGCAGAGGCTGACGAATACCGGTGTGCAAGGTACTGCGCCACGGGTATTTCATTTTCGGGGCGTTCCGTAAGCGATACGCGTATGGTATTGCCGATACCTTCTTCAAGAAGCGTAGAGATGGCGACGCAGGACTTTATGCGGCCGCTGTCGCCGTTGCCTGCTTCGGTGACTCCGACATGAAGCGGAAAAACCGTCCCTTCCTCCTGCATCATGCGGGCAAGCTCGCGGTAGGCCTCAACCATCACAACGGTATTGGACGCCTTAAGCGAGACTACCACGTTATAAAACTCGGCGTCAAGGCACATACGCACCCATTCCATTGCCGCAAGTGCCATGGCCCTGGGTGTATTCCCGTATTTCTCCACTATATACTTGCCCAGGGAGCCGTGATTAAGGCCTATACGTATCGTACGTCCATATTGCTTGCAAAGTTCCAGAAACTCGCGGAAAAGCGCCCTGGCGCGTTCATGGTCGGCGTGGAAGTTTCCGGGATTTATCCTTATCTTTTCAACTACCGGCACCGCCGCCTTCGCTATTTCGGCCGAGAAGTGGACGTCGGCCACAAGGGGAGTGTCAATGCCTTCCGCCCTTAAGCGGCGCCTGATTTCGGCAAGGGCGGCGACGTCAGACATTGCAGGGACAGTAATGCGGATAAGCTGTGAGCCTGCAGCTGCAAGGCTTCGGCACTGTGCAACTGTTGCCTCGATATCCGAAGTATGGGTATTGCACATGGTCTGGACCACGATGGGATGGCCGCTGCCGATAATGACATTTTCCCCTACGGGAACGCTAAGAGTCTGAAGTTCTTTTTTCATGTCACTTTTCATTCTGCCCCTGGACCATCTGCCTCGCCAGTTTCTTCAGCTGAGCGCGCGTATGGCCGAAGCGTGGAGTAAGTTGATAATACAGGCCGAAGGTTACGGCCAGGTCCAGCGGATAACCGAAGCGGTAATAATATGGGCTGGCATAGTCGGGATTCCAGAAAGACTCCCATCCCCACTTAATTTGAGCGTTCAGGTGCAATTCGAAGGGGTTCAGCATAATCCCCATGCCAACGCCTCCCTGGACTCCGTATGTAAATCGCCTGTCGTAATCCCTGAACGCATCTACGTACTGCTCATACTGTTTATATCCGACATAGTAATCATCCAAAGTCCTATGGATATCCAGGCGGTAGCCCCCGTATAGGCCCACTTTGGCCATAAGCTTGAAATATTCGCCTATGTCGAAGTGGAAATGAGACAGGAAAAAGGCCTCCGGTACCCGCATTTGGGCCTTGTAGGCTCCAGATTCCGTAGAACGATATCCAGTTTCCTTGTTGACCTTGAACTCGTAGCCTTCGTAATTGAGCTGAGCGCCGAACTCGAGTCCCATGTTGTGAAAACGGTCGAACATGGTAAAATAACGGACCAGGGAAAAACCGTACATGGGATACTGGGCAAAGAGCTGTGTGTTCCTGGTGGGATTGAAATAGCCGAACTGGATGGAAGCACCGCCGTAGACGCCGGCTATCCAGTAGTCATTGGGCTTCACGACCTGAATATCCAGGCTGTCCAGATACTCGTTGGTAACGGTATCCGGGAGCGAGAAGAATTCGGCCTCGATGTCCACCTGGGCACTGGAGACGGCTGATGCGGCAAGAAAAGCCGACAATGCGAGAAAAAACTTCTTCATCGGAACATCTCCTCCAGGTTAATCTTCCAAATCATATCGGCCTTTTCAAGCACATCTATAAGGAACTTGTCCTCCAGCTTGAAGAAGCGCACTTTCTCCGGTTGCTTATGCTCCAGAAGCACGCCTGTGTCCACCAGATTGTTGCGGTTCAGGTCCTGCGTAACGCGTATGCAGTATGTACCAGCTTTAATATAGGGGAACACTACATTGCCGTTCTTTTCAACTATGAAGCTCCTGAGCACCTTATCGCGCTTTTCGTTGAGAAGGTCCACAATGTACTTGTGCCTTACGCCCGACAGCTCAAGAGTAATGGAACTTAGCTTCTCGTCGTTGGGAAGACTGGTCTTGAGCTCGGTGGAGTCGTTGTAGTAACCGTTGATGTCCCTGAATTTGCGGTGGGGAATCTTCAGGAAATACTCGTATCCGGGCTGAAGGGCTTCCATCGGGAACACATTGTATCGCCTCAGATTAGTGGTATCCCTTACCACTTTCACCTTGCCTTTCGATTCCTGCTGTCTGGGGTTTACGATCCTGAATCCAAGCGAATCCCAGGCTTCCTCGATAAGGGGATACTTGAACTCTATCTGGAATCCGTTCTTATCGAAGGTGGCACCGTCGGCCGAAGTTGTCATCACGGCAATGGTGTCTTCATGCTTGCGTTTTTTCCAGTCAGATTCCTTTTTCATGAGTTCTGCCCTGGCCTCGCGGCTCATGGCAAGCTTTATTGTCTCCTCCTGGGGTTTAAGGGCGCCGGTGGTGTCGGTTTTGTCATATTTGATGACAAGTTTCAGAGTGTCAGGCATTTTGCGCTGGTCGTTAACCCACAGCTCAAGGGAGTCCTTCTGCAAATTGAACTGCGAAATTAGTTTTTCGCGGGGAAGACCCTTGATACGCATGTCGTGAATCACGGCGTCGGGGGCCATGAAGGTTAAGTAGGCAGTCCTTGGCCCGACTCTTTCTTTCTTAACAATAAGCTGTTTGGACGGCTTTTCACGGAAAACGTTAAGCTCCAGTTCGCTCTTGCGGGCAAGGCACAGGAGAGTGTCCTTCATGTCGAACTTCTTGAGTTCGTAAAGGGAATCGTCGTACACAAGGGTAGGGCGGAAGAGGGAATCCAGGAAGGCGATACGGTCATTGTCTGGATCGTAAATATTGTTGTTGCCTTCGTCCTTGATAGCGTACACCCTGTAAACCGTATCCTGGATGTTACGGATGCTGAAAAAGCCCCAGTCGTCGGTTTTTGCTGCGGCTACAGGACGCTTTAGGAATACGGCCGAGTCCGACTGGTCCTTGTAAAGCATTACCGTAGCACCCTTCATTGGACTCAGGGTGTTGCAATCCTGGACAGTCCCCGTAACGCACATGGAATCGATCTTGGAGCCGGTGGAGAAAACGAGGGTAAAACCGGGGAAAGGGTTTCCTTCGTTATTGTCCACAATGGCGCCCGTTATGTCAAGGGTGTAAGTTGTGTTGGTGTCCAGGTCGCTTTCGAAGGTCACTTCCAGTGACTTGCCCTTGATTGCCGTCTTGGGCTTCTTTTCCAGCGGGGGAGAAAGGTAAATGCTGTTCGCATCCTTTACTTTCACGTATTCGTTGAAGGTAAAACGCAGTTTTGTCTTGTGCGGGTCGACATTTACGGACCCCGGAAGCGGGAACACCTTTGTGAGTACTGGAGGAATGGTGTCTTTGTCGCCGCCGGAAGGAGGCGCAGTGGTGTTTGCGCAGCCGGAAGGAAGCGCAAGCGATACCAGTACAGCAAGAGCCGGGATAAGGGGCAGTAACTTTTTCAGACTCTTTTTCATCATAGCTCGATGCGGGTTACTGTATCCATGCCGCTGATGGCATTGAGTTTCTTTATAAGCATTTCCAGGATTTCCCTGGAATTGACGAACATGTCTATGTAGCCATGAAATAAGCCGCCGTCGGCCGAAATGGACAGGCTGCGCATGTTCAGTCCCATGGTCTGGGATACCAGGCCGGTAATTTCATTGAGCATGCCCATGCGGTCGATGCCCTTGAGGGAAATACGGACGGGGAAGGAACGGTCTTCAATCTGTTCAAGCCATTTGGGAACCACCACCCAGTCTCCGTGCATGGCGGCGATACTTTCCGCTACCGGACATGTTTTCTTATGGACGGTAACGGTGCCGTCGGGGGCCTTGAAGCCGATTACAGGATCGCCGGGAATGGGGTTGCAGCAGGTGGCAATTGCGAGATGGGGCGCATTCGGGTCCGTACTGTCGATGATGAAGGTTTCGCCGTATCCTTTCGGCGCCTCGTCCTGGGACTTTTCGAGCCTTAGTACCTTGCGTATCCAGGAAAGCCTGGTTCCGGACGAACGCTTAAGAATTTCCGGAAGTTTATCGAGGCTGATGTCACCGATTCCTATCCCGTAAAGCAAAGTGTCGCGGCTTTCTGCTTCATAAGCGACTTCCAGACGCTGGAGAAGGGCTTCGTCCAAAGTATATCCAAGCGCGGACACAGCATTGTCCAGAGTCTTTCTGCCGAATTCGACCGACTGCTTGCGTTCGGCCCTTAGATAATCGCTGACAACATCGCGGGCATGCCTGGTTGCAAGGAACTTGAGCCATTCCGGCTGGGGACAGCCGTCTTCGGCCGTGATTATCTCTATCTTGTCACCGGTCTTGAGGACATAATTCAGGGTTACAAGCTTTTGGTTGACCTTTGCGGCTATGGCCTTGTTGCCCACCTCGGTGTGAATCATGTATGCAAAATCCAGGGCCGTAGCGCCTTTGGGGACAGAGCGTTGATCACCTTTGGGTGTAAATACGTATATGTCCGTGGAGGTAAGGTCGTTGTGGATAATGTCCAGCAGCTCCAGGGCGTTCACATTGGGATTTGCAAGGATTTCCTGTATATGGGAAAGCCAATTGTCCATTTCGTAGTCGCCTTCGCCAAGGTATCCGCTCTTTTTGTATGCCCAGTGGGCTGCAATGCCTTTTTCGGCTATGTCGTCCATTCGGCGGGTACGGATCTGGACTTCTATCCATACTCCGGAATTGCTCAGGAGGGTGCAGTGCAATGCCTCGTAGCCATTTGATTTGGGATGGCGTACCCAGTCCCTCAGGCGTTCTGGCATGTACCTGTAAATACCTGTTATGGTGGAATAGATGCGGTAACACTGATCGCGTTCGCTCTCCGTACCGTCGCCCTGTTTGGGGTCGAAGATTATGCGTATGGCATAAAGGTCATACACTTCCTCGAAGGCCACCTGCTTTGTCTGCATCTTGTGCCATACGGAGTAGGGAGTCTTCTGGCGTTTCTTTATTTCGTAGGTGAAGCCCGCCCGTTTGAGGGCTTCTTCTATCGGGGCCACGAATTCGGTCAGTTCAGGGCCTTTCTCGCGGGCAATCTTGTCCATCCTGGCCTTTATGTCTTCATAGGCGTCGGGCTCCTTGTACCTGAGCCATATATTCTCAAGTTCCGACTTTATGCCGTATAGACCCAGGCGGTACGCCAGCGGGATGAAGATGAACATCGTCTCCGACAGAATCTTATCCCTCTTGTGCTCCGGCATGTGCTCTATGGTGCGGCAGTTATGGAGACGGTCGGCCAGCTTGATAAGGACTACCCGGACATCGTCGTTAAGGGTAAGGAGAATCCTCTTGAAGTTCTCTGCCTGGAGGCTTTGGGCTTCGGGACCTTCGGCCTTCTGTTTTGAATCCAGGACATTCTTTATCTTGGTAAGGCCGTCCACAAGGGTCGCAATCTTATTGCCGAACCTTTCCCTGATGTCATCTACAGTATATTCCGTATCTTCCACCACGTCGTGGAGTAAGGCCGCCGAAATGGACTTGTAACCAAGGCCGATGTCGTCCACTACAATCTGTGCAACGGCAATGGGATGCAGCATATAAGGCTCGCCGCTGCGGCGCCTGACGTTCCTGTGGGCGTCATTTGCAAATTCGAAGGCACGGTCTACGACCTCCAGTTCGGCCGATGAGGCACATCGTTTTTCGGCCGAAGCGCGGAGGCGCTCATAGTCCTCTCGGATAATCCTGTAATCCTGCTCTGTAAACTCTGAAAAACTCATATGTTCATACTGCTGTGAAGCCGCTCCTTGCGTGCCCGGACGGCTTCTTCGTTCATCTGATCCAGTTGTTCTATGCTGATACGCTTGCGTTCCACATTCTGGAAAGCGTATGAAAGTTCCGCTCCGTACAGGATGATGGTCCATCCCAGGTTAAGCCAAATCATGAAGAGTGGCAGGGCAGCCAGAACTCCGTACACGGCGCTTTGCTTTGCCACCATCATCTGCGTTTCGATATACAGGAACTGCACCGCCGTAAATACAATGCCCGAAACCAGAGCACCCTTTACCGCATAACGCGAACGCACCTTTGTGCCCGGTATCCATTTATACATGGCCCAAAGTATGAGTATGATTATGCCTGCAAACGTGAGCCAGCTCAAAAAACCTCTAAGGTGCTCAAAGAATGCAAGCCCCCTGGGGAAAAGCAGGTCCAGCACATGAGAATATACCGCCGAGCCCGAAAATAGAATCATAACCACGAAAGGGGAGAGCAGCATTATGCCCAGTATTACCCCGACCATCCTGAGGAAATTCTGCTCTTTCTTTACCTTCCAGACATTATTGAATACCCTGCGTACGGTAATCATCAGGGACAGAACTATCCATACGAACGAAGCCATGGATATAAAACCGAAGAGTCCTGATTCCGCAGTCTTTACGATATTGTCTGCAGCGCTCAGGAGAAGGTCAACCAGCTGTTGTTCGCCCCCTATGTTGGCATTAAGCACCTGCGCGAATTTGTCCCTGAGGCCGATACCGTCCGTAAGGTACATCCCGATAGCTATTGCGGGTACTACGGCCATCATGCTCTTATATGCAAGGGCCGTTACCTGGAAGCTGATTCTCTGTTCCGTGAAGGTGTTGTACATCAGGATAACCGTCTTGGCATCTCTCACCAGGCGGCCTTTCCAGCGGGAAAAGTCTTTTTCGTTAAGCAGCCATATATCGTGAGCGAGAAAGCGCACTATGCGGGTTACCCAGATGGAAATCCACCTGGCAACAACCGAAATCTTATGCGCAATCTTCTTGAACATGGCTAGAAAAGCGTTGGTTCGGTTTCAATTTCCGCGGACGGGGTATCCTTGATTCCGGCCATTTCCCTGAAAGCGGCTTCGTCGATGATGGGAATCCCGAGTTCCGTGGCCTTTTTCACTTTCTCGGGGCCGGGTTTTGTGCCTGCGAGAAGATAGGCTGTCTTCGAGCTCACGGAACTGCCGTTCTTTCCGCCGTAAGCTTCTATCAGAGCCTTTATTTCGTCCCTTGACACAGAAAAATTGCCGCTTATCACTATGGTCTTGCCTTCAAGGGCGTCAGATAACTTTGCGCCGGCCTGGTCCACGCTTAAACGGAGTCCAGCCGCCCGGAGCCTTTCAATTTCGCGGGCCGAATCCTCCTTTGAGAAGAAAGCGAGAAGGCTGTCGGCAATTACTTCGCCAACTTCCGGCACTTCCAGGAGTTGCTCTCTGGAAGCCTTGGACAGACTTTCGATGTCGCCGAAATGCCTTGCAATATCCCTGGCAGTGGTTTCGCCGACATACCTGATGCCGATTGCGAAAAGCACCCTTTCGAAGGGGACTTTCAGCGAATCCCTGACGCTTGACAGGAAACGCCTGGCGCTCTTTGTCTTCCAACCTTCAAGGCGCAGAAGGTCGCTCTCCGACAGATGATAAAGGTCCGACGGAGTGCGCACCATGCCAAGATTATAAAGCTGTTCCACAGTTGCCTCGCCGGCAAGTATGTTCATGGCCTTCCTGGACACGAAGTGGATGATTCGGCCCTTGATCTGGGTGGGACAGCCGGTGGTGTTTGGACAGAACCAGCGGGCCTCGCCGTCGGGCTTTACAAGGGGTGTGCCGCAGTCCGGACATACGCTCGGAAACACGGGCTCCTTGGCGCCGGGAGTACGTTTGGAAGGCTCTACAGCGGTAATTTTGGGTATTATTTCACCGCCTTTTTCCACATACACCCAGTCTCCTTCGTGAAGGTCCAGGGAACGGATCTGGTCCTCGTTCACAAGAGTTGCGCGCCTGACCATGGTGCCGCTGATGAATACGGGTTCCAGATTTGCAACAGGTGTAACCGCACCGGTACGTCCGACCTGATAGTCTATTGAAAGGACTGGAGTAAGGGCCTGTTCGGCCTTGAATTTATAAGCCACGGCCCAGCGCGGACTTTTGGCAGTGTACCCCAGCTGCGCCTGCAAAGGCAGCTCATTAATCTTAATTACAATGCCGTCAGTAGCGTACGGAAGCTCTTTTCGGGCTTTGTCCCAATGCGCAATGAAGTCCTCTATCTGGCCGATATTACGGCATATACTCCTGTGCTCAGAAACGGGAAGACCCCAGGAAGCGGCGGCAGAAAGTGCCGCATCGTGCGTGGGGAAATCCACCTGTCCGACAGGAATATGGTACAGCGTGCAGAAAAGGCCCCTGCGACCAACCTCTTCTGGATCCTGGAGTTTGAGCGAGCCGCTGGCCGCATTCCTGGGATTGGCGAAAAGGGGTTCTTCGGCAAGTTCCCTTTCATGGTTAAGCCGGTCGAAGGATTCGTAGGGCATCAGGACTTCGCCCCTTATTTCGAATTCTTCCGGCCATCCGCTGCCTTTAAGCTCATGCGGGATGTTGGTGATCCTGAGGGCATTGGCAGTCACATCGTCGCCGACTACGCCGTCCCCGCGTGTTAAGGCACGGAAAAGCCTTCCGCCACGGTAGGTCAGGCATATGGCCGTGCCGTCGAACTTGAGTTCGCAGCAATAGGAAAAGCCATGTTCCAGGCTCTTTTCGGCCCTTTGGGCGAATTCTTCGACTTCGGAAATGGAATAGGTGTTGCCAAGGGACAGCATCGGGTACTTGTGCGGATACTTCGCAAAGCCGGCCTCGCGTTCCCCGTCTTCAAGGTCCGAGCCGACGCGGCGGGTGGGGGAGTCTTCCGTGGCATACTCCGGGAACTGGGCCTCCAGGCCTTCCAGCTCGTGCATAAGCTGGTCGTACTCGAAGTCGCTCATGGCGGGAGCGTTCTCCACGTAGTAAAGACGGCTGTTCTCCCACAGGATATCCTTGAGCTGCTGAATTCTATGTTTAGCCTGAGTGTAATCCATTTCTCAAAAACTGCTCGCGCGCGTATTACGTGCGCCGCGTGAAATGCAAAAATAGCAAAAATTTACGCCAGTTCTTACTATATGCCCCGTTTTTTTTGTAATTTTGTGCTTCGAAACGGAAAAACTTAAAATCCTATACGTAAAATGAAAGATTCCATCATCATCCTTTGCGGCGGCGGCCCCGCCCCGGGCATGAACACAGTCGTTATGTCCGTAGCCAAAACATTCATCTCCGGCGGTTATCGCGTAATCGGCCTCCACGGCGGTTACAGCGGCCTATTCTCCAAGAATCCCCGCACCGAAGACATCGGTTTCTTCAAGGCAGACGCATACTTCAACAGGGGAGGCAGCTACCTCCAGATGAGCCGCTTCAAACCCACCGACAAGGATTTTGAAGAGAACTTCAACCTTAGCCTTTTCCAGGACAACAACATCAAGCTCCTGGTAACAGTAGGCGGAGACGACACAGCCTCAACCGCAAACCGCATTGCCAAATTCCTTGAGGCCAAGCACTATCCCATCCACAACATCCACGTCCCCAAGACCATCGACAACGACCTTCCCCTCCCGATGAACACCCCCACCTTCGGCTTCAACAGCGCCAAGGACGAAGGTGCACATCTGGCAAGGACCGTCTATGAAGATGCACGCACCAGCGGCAACTGGCTCATCATCAGCGCCATGGGCCGCAGCGCCGGCCACCTGGCCCTGGGCATCGGCGAAGCAACCCACTGCCCCATGACCATCATCCCCGAGATGTTCAACAAAACCGGCATCTCCCTGGACAAGATAGTGAACCTGGCCCTCTCCGCCATCCTCAAGCGCAATATCCTGGGCATCCCTTACGGCACTGTAGTAGTCGCTGAAGGCGTTTTCCACGACCTGGACCCTCAGGAAATCAAGAACGCAGGAGTTTCCATGACCTACGACGAGCACGGCCACCCCGAGCTTGGCAAGATCTCCAAGGCTGTCCTTTTCAACGACATCCTGGAAAAGAAATTCAAGGAAATCGGCATCAAGGTCAAGACCCGTCCCGTGGAAATCGGCTACGACGTACGCTGCCAGGATCCCATCGCCTTCGACCTCACTTACTGCTCCGAGCTTGCCATGGGCGCTTACGAGCTGTTCAAAAAAGGCGAAACGGGCTGCATGGTGTATGTTGATTCCTTCGGCGAGGCAAAGCCACTGTACCTGAAGGACCTGCAGGGCGCCGACGGCAAGATCCCTCCCAGAAGGGTGGACATCGAAGGCGGTACCGCTCAGAACTACTTCAATCACATCTGCCACTTCATCACCCCTGCGGATTACGAGGCGGCAAAGAAGTATGTCCCAAATCCCGAGGCCTACGACTTCACCAAAATCCTTAACTGGTGAAACAAGTGATATACCAGCTGCTTCCCCGCCTTTGGGGAAGCGGCCTTTTTTCTCAGATAGACCAGCCCAGCCTGGCCTATTTGCGTTCTTTGGGAGTCGATACACTATGGTGCACCGGCGTAATACGCCACGCAACCACCAAAAGCGATCACGGCTGCACGCCTTCCCATCCGCAGATAGTGAAAGGCGACGCCGGTTCACCCTATGCAATAACTGACTATTACGACGTTAATCCCTATCTGGCCGATGTTCCGGAAAAGAGGATGGAAGAGTTCGACGCCCTGGTTTCTCGCTGTCATGCGGCCGGGCTGAAACTCATCATCGACTTCGTCCCCAATCATGTTGCAAGGGATTACAACGGCAAGGCAGCTCCGTCCGGCATCCGTGCACTGGGTGCCGACGATGACACGTCCGTGCACTGGGCCCCGGAAAACGACTTTTTCTACTATCCGGGACAGCCGCTAACGCTTCCCGCAGAAAGCGGCTCAGGATACGTCGAGAACCCCGCAAAGGCTTCTGGAAACTGCTTTTCCCCCTCACCGTCCATAAACGACTGGTACGAGACCGTCAAGATTAACTACTGCGATTTCCACACTGGGACATGGGACAAGATGAGGGATATCGTACGCTTCTGGGCATCCAGGGGAGTGGACGGATTCCGCTGCGATATGGTGGAACTTGTACCCTGGCAGTTCTTCAAATGGCTCATCGTTTCCATCAAGGAAGAATTCCCGGGAATCCAGTTTATAGCCGAAGTTTACGAGAAGGAAAAATACCGGCTTTACGTAGAGGAAGTTGGCTTCGATTTACTTTACGACAAGTCCGGTCTTTACGATATTTTACGTGATGTTACTTGCAGCTGTGCTTCAGCAAAGGGAATAAGCTGGAACTGGCAGTTTCTCGGAGACCTCCAGCCCCACATGCTCAACTTCCTGGAGAACCATGACGAGCAGCGCATCGCCTCCGACTTCTTCGCCGGAAGCGCCGAAGCAGGCTATGCAGCACTTGCCGTTTCGGTCCTTTTCAGCGGCTGTCCATTCATGCTGTATTTCGGCCAGGAAATAGGTGAGAGAGGCATGGACAACGAGCCTTTCAGCGGCGTTAACGGACGCACTTCCATCTTCGACTGGTGGATGGTGGACAGCCTTCAAAGGCTTAAACTCTGGGTTTCAGACAAGCGCAAAGGTCTGAAAAAAGAGGAAAAGAAGGTGCTGGAGCGTTACCGCGAAACACTCGCACTTGCAAAAAGACCTGCATTCTCGGAGGGAAAGACTTTCGACCTTTGCTACTGCCAGGAAGACGGGCACTTCGACAAGGACCGCCATTTCGCCTTTTTAAGGAGCGACGGCAAAAAAACTTATCTGGTGGTGTCCAACTTCGGTCAGACTTCAGAAATAAGCGTAAGAATTCCAGCAGAAGCGCTTGACTATCTTGGAATTAAGCTTGTCCGGACGGTTTACACCCTCGAAGTCCCGGAAAAGGACTTTGCAGTTGTGGTATTGGATTAGCCGGAGCCCACAGGGCAACCAAGTCCCTTCCCCGAGGGAATGGATTTAGTTAGGGATGGGGGAACGTTGACGAAGAAAAGTGCGAGGGGGTCGTTAGAACGGATATCCTACGCCGAAATGAATGGCGAAATTGCTGTCCTTGAACCACAGGCGGGGGGCCACCCAACGGTCTCCCGCTTCTCTTCCGGGATCGTGTACCCTTAAGCCGCCGTCCAGGCGCAAAAGCAGGTAACTGAGGTTAACCCTTATTCCAAGGCCCCAGTCCATGGCTATGCTTTCCCCGAGTGTGCTGAATCTGAATTCCGATTCTTCGGAAAGCCCCTGGCCGGGCATGCTCCAGATATTGCCGGCATCTACAAAAAGTGCGCCTTCAAATTTCCAGAAAATAGGGAAGCGGTACTCCACGTTGGCTTCCAGCTTTATGTCGCCCACCTGGCTGGGAATAACGAAGACATCCTTAAGGGTTGTATCATTGCCGGGGCCGAGTGTTCGGGCCTGCCATCCTCGCATCGACATTGCGCCGCCCGCATAGAACTGCCTTTCAACGGGAAGTGCCAGGGAATTGCCATAGGCATAGCCGGCGCCCATCAGGACGCGCATTGCAAGGGCCTGTTTGTCGTTTTTGCCGAAGCGCATGGTGTGTCCGGCCTGAAACTCGCCCCTGACATATTGGGAATAGGGGACGGTCCAGATTACATGCTGGCCGTATTCGTCCTTGGGTATGACGAAATTGAAAAGGGACAGCACATTCCCGGAAATGTCGTTGCTGAAGCGGAAATAGTGATATGACGATTTCGGGATGGCCGAAGAATCCGTAGTATAGTACAACATGCCGCTTACTCCGACGTCGAAGTTGTCGCTGTACAGGTTAAGCATGTACATATTGTCCCATATCTTCTCCAGGAAGGATTCGCTGATGTCGAAAAGGCGCACGATATTGGCCCTGGCAGGGGTGAGCTGGTAAAACCATCGCCCGCCGAACCGGCCGTTGTATGTCATGGCCGAGGATATGACCGTTCGGCGGAACTCCGGCCTGTCCTGATAGTTGAAGGCAAGACTGACGTCCGTCCGGGGGAGGTATGGACCGCTGAAAACGCGGTTTGGAATACCTATGGCCTTTGGGAAGGTCAATGTGGAACTGAGGCTGAATTCGGTGGAATAGGCCGATTTGTTGTCTCCGCCGGGCTGGAACTGGAAGTTGCCTTTGAGGCCGAAATTAAGCAGCACTCCGGCGTTGAAAACATTACGGTGATAATAGGTGAGCTGGGGCGAAATGCCAACCAGTCCCGTAGAGTTTACCGATGCTTCCAGGTTGGCCTTGAAACCCTGAAGGCGGGCGTTCCTGAGGCTTATGCTGCAGTCCAGCTCATGGTCCGACACGGGGTTCATGTTGATGTTCACGCCTGTTAGCATGCTTACGCTTGCAAGACGTGAGTACGCAGTATTGACGGCTGTTTCACTATAGATCTGCCCCGGCTTCAACGTGTTCAGGTTTTCGATTACTGAAGGACGGATTTTGAGGCGGTCCGGCTGTGCTATAGTCACTGACCGGATTGTGAATTTCTTATGCTCCTGGGCAGCCGACGGAAGGTCACCCAGGGCATAGTCCCGTATTTCCATCCTGAGGCGCGCAGTGCCGTCCTGGGCAAGGGTATCGGCCTCGAAGGCATAGAAACTTTTTGAAAAGCCGAAATAGCCCAGATTCCTGAAATACTGCGACTGCCTGCTCACCTCCTTGTCCAGGGCCGACTCCGACAGGTACTGGCCGGTTGCAAGGGTGGTGTTGGGAAGGTCTGCCTCGAATTCCTGCCTGAAGGTTCCATAGGAAGGGACCTGATAATCTATCGCGCTTATGGTGTAGCGCTTTCCAAGGGCCACGTAGTAGGTAACGTACACTTTGCGCTTTTTCACCTGGACCCGGCTTTCCACCTGGGAGCCGTAATAGCCGATATACCTGAGGTGGTTATGTATGCGCTGTATGCTTTCTTCCACCATCGAGGGCTGATACACGACCGGAGCGTTTCCGAGCTTCCTTAAAAAGCCGGCAAAGCCGTCCGACTTTTTCCCGGACCAGTTGTACACGCTCAGGAAGGGATTCAGGCCCAGGAAATAGGAATTGGGCTTCTGGGCCACATAATCGCTGAGTTCTCCTGAGTCGAAAGAGGAATCGTTCACCTGGATGGTGTTCTTCCGTAGCAGGTACTCGCCGTCTTCGAGGGAACGGGTGGTACTGCAGGATGCAATCCCTAGAAGGACTGCCGCCATCAGTATGATTTTCCTTTTGTACATTGGTACAAATATACTGTTTTTTCCTTATATTTGCATGATTTAACGATGATAAAAACACAAGGATGAAGAACAAGTACATCGACCTTATCGAACAGACCTTCGATTTCCCGCAGGACGAATTCATGGTAGAGGACGGCAACCTGCTTTTCAACGACATCGACCTCATGGAGATCATCGAAAAGTACGGCACGCCTCTCAAGATAACCTATCTTCCCAAGATTTCCTCGCAGATACAGCGTGCAAAGCGCCTGTTCAAGGTTGCAATGGCGAAAGCCGACTACAGGGGCGAATACCATTACAGCTACTGCACCAAGAGCTCCCAGTTCGCATTCGTGGTGCACGAAGCCCTGAAGAACGACATCTACCTGGAGACTTCGTCGGCATACGACCTTGACCTTGTCCAGGCCCTTGAAAAGGACGGCTCGGTTAAAAAGGATGACATGTACATCATCTGCAACGGCTTCAAGCGCCCGCAGTACATCCAGAACATCGCCGACCTCAGGAAAAAAGGCTGGAAGAACATCATCCCAGTCCTTGACAACAAGAACGAATTCGAAGACCTGGCGGATCTCATCGAAGAGGATACCATGATGGGCATACGCATAGCCTCCGAGGAAGAGCCCAACTTCGACTTCTACACCTCCCGACTTGGAATACGCTACTCGGACATAGTCAAGTTCTACCAGAACACCGTGGCCAAGTACCCGAACTTCCACCTGAAGATGCTGCACTTTTTCATCAATACCGGCATCAGGGACACCGCGTATTACTGGAACGAACTTTCCAAGTGCGTCAAAGTGTACTGCGAACTCAAGTCCATCTGCCCGGAACTGGACAGCCTGAACATCGGCGGCGGCCTTCCCAACAAGACCTCCCTTGCCCAGGACTTCGACTACGAGTACATGGTGGAGGAAATCATCAATCAGATCAAGGTAACCTGCAACTCTTACGGAGTACCCGAACCCGACATCTTCACCGAATTCGGAAGCTTCACAGTAGGGGAAAGCGGCGCAACCATATTCAAGATCCTTGACATCAAGCAGCAGAACGACAGGGAGAAATGGTACATGATTGACAACTCCTTCATGACCTGCCTCCCGGACACCTGGGGCCTTAACCAGAGGTTCATCCTGCTTCCAATCAACAAGTGGAACGACGAATACCAGAGGGTGTTCCTCGGCGGCCTCACCTGCGACAGCCAGGACTTCTACAACGCCGACTATCACGCCAACGCCATCTTCCTTCCCACCATACGCAGCCGCAGGGAAAACCTCTATATCGGCTTTTTCCATACAGGCGCATATCAGGAAGCAATTTCCGGCTACGGCGGCATCAAGCACTGCCTTATGCCTTCGCCCAAGCACATCCTCATAGACAGGGACAAGGACGGAAATCTTTCCACTGAAGTTTTCGCCGAGGAGCAGAGCGCAGATTCCATGCTCAAGATGCTTGGCTACAAATGATTTCGGCAGCCGAAATAAAATTCGTGAAATCCCTGTCCCAGAAGAAATACCGGGACAGTTCCGGTCTGTTCGTCGCCGAAGGAGAAAAGCTTGTGTCAGAGGCGCTTGCGTCTTCCTTTAAGGTCGAAAACGTATATCGTAAAGAAGAAATAGGGGAGGATAAGATGGGGCGGATTTCGTCGCTCTCATCACCATCTCCGGTACTTGCCACCATCCATATTCCAGAAGACCTGTCGGACGGAAAGCTTCCGGGGAAAGGCCTTTTCCTTGCGCTGGATTCCATCCGTGATCCCGGAAACCTTGGCACCATACTCCGCATCGCCGACTGGTTCGGCATAGACGCCGTATATGCATCGGCCGATACAGTGGACGTTTTCAATCCAAAAGTCGTGCAGGCCACCATGGGCGCCATTTTCCGCGTAAAGTTCCATTACGCCGATATTCCGGAGCTGTGCAAAAATGCCGTTTCAATGGGCGGAAGAGTATATGGCACCTTCCTGGACGGGGAAAACATGTACGGGAAAGCCCTGGACTGCGGGAATAACGCACCCTCTGTCATTGTGATAGGGAACGAGGCGAATGGCATTTCGGCCCGTGTTGCGTCGCTTGTCACAGCGCGCCTTTACATCCCACCTTACCCTCAGGACAGCCCCGGATCAGAATCCCTCAACGCTGCAATCGCAACGGCCATAACAGTTGCCGAATTCCGCCGCAGGAGGCAGGATTAAATTAAAAAGTGAACGTATGCCTGTAACCATAAAAGTCGTCGAAACCCCAAAAGAGCTTAAGGAATTCATAAAATTCCCCCTCAAGCTCTACAAAGGATCTCCATATTACGTCCCCAACATTTACATGGACGAATTAACGACCCTGGATCCTGAAAAGAATCCGATGGGGAAGTATTCCAAGTCCAAAAGATTCCTGGCCTACAAGGACGGCAAACTTGCCGGAAGGGTAATTGCCATTATCAACGAGATTGCCAACCGTGACTGGGACCACAAGGAGGTACGTTTCGGCTGGATAGATTTCATCGACGACAGAGAAGTATCAAAGGCTCTGATTGATGCAGTGGCCGAATTCGGCCGCGAAAACGGCATGACACAGCTTACCGGCCCTCTGGGATTCACCGACTTCGACAACGAAGGCTGCGTCGTGGAAGGCTTCGACAGCATTTCTTCCTTCGCCCTCAAGTTCAACTATCCGTACTACGGAGCCCATTTCGAAGCCCTTGGTATGGAAAAGGTCAACGACTGGCTGGAATACCGCATCTTCGTTCCGGACGCAGTACCGGAGAAAGTCACCCGCGCTGCAAAAATGATATCGGAGCGCTATGGCCTGCACATACGTAAAGTAACTAAGAAAGAGGCACTTAAGGGTAATTACGGCCAAAAGGTTTTCGACCTTATAAACCGCACATACAGCAGCCTTTTCGACTTTACAGTCCTTCCTCCGGAGGTGATCGACAACTATATAAAGACCTATCTTGGACTTTTGGACCTTAAATTCGTCACCCTCGTGGAAGATTCGGAAGGAAAGCTTGTAGGAGTCGCCCTTACCATGCCCTCGATTGCTCGTGCGGTCCAAAAAAGCCGTGGATATCTCTTCCCCTATGGCTGGTGGCGTCTTCTCAAGTCCATGTACTTCAAGTACGAGGAAGCGCTTGAACTCTTGCTAATTGCAGTTGAGCCGGAGTACCAGAACAGGGGAGTGCACGCTATCCTTTTCAACGAAATTATTCCCAACCTGATAAAAGGCGGTTTCAAATACGGCGAATCCAACGCCGAGATGGAATCCAACACCAAGGTCCAGAATATCTGGAACCTGTACGAAAAACAGTTCATGCGCCGCCGCAGGGTTTATTCCAAACAGATATGAGCGCCTCATCCGTAATGCTTCCGCCGCTTCCCGAGCGCATGCGGCCCCGGTCCCTGGACGACTATGCCGGCCAGAGGCATCTTGTAGGCGAAGGTTGCATCCTAAGGAAGATGATAGAATCCGGGAATCTCTCATCGTTCATTCTATGGGGCCCTCCGGGAGTGGGAAAAACCACGCTGGCACACATTATCGCCGAAACCCTTGACAGGGAGTTCTATACTCTTTCCGCCGTCACCGCAGGCGTAAAAGACGTAAGGGATGTATTCGATAAGGCCAGAGACTCTTCGCTTTTCGCCCAAAGAGGCGCTCCAATCCTTTTCATTGACGAAATACACCGCTTCAACAAAGCCCAGCAGGACGCGCTCCTGGGGGCAGTGGAAAACGGCACCATAGTCCTTATCGGCGCAACCACCGAGAATCCTTCGTTCGAAGTCATCACCCCGCTCCTTTCCCGCTGCCAGGTTTTCATACTTAAAAACCTAGAAAAGGCCGACCTTGAAAGCCTTCTGGAAAGGGCGCTGAAAGAAGATGTGCTGCTTAAGGAGAAGAACATCCGGGTCGACGAGTCGGATGCACTGCTCCGCTACAGCGGCGGCGATGCAAGGCGCCTTCTGAACGCCCTGGAACTGGTGGTGGACTCACTCGCAGGGAACAATCCCATAGTCATCGACAACGCCTCCGTAACTGCATCAATACAGGAAAACATGGCCATCTACGACAAAGACGGCGAGATGCATTACGACATAATATCGGCCTTTATTAAGAGTATTCGCGGTTCGGACCCCAATGCCGCCCTTTACTGGCTTGCAAGGATGATTGATGGGGGAGAAGACCCTCTTTTCATCGCCAGAAGGCTATGCCTGAGCGCATCCGAGGATGTGGGCCTTGCAAATCCAAACGCCCTTCTGCTCGCAAATGCCTGCTTCGAGACAGTGTCAAAGATTGGCATGCCGGAAGGAAGAATTCCCCTGGCCGAAACTACGGTTTACCTAGCCTCGTCGCCAAAAAGCAACGCCTCATACATGGCCCTGGAAAAAGCCCTGGCCGAAGTCCGGGAAAGCGGCAATCTGCCAGTCCCTCTGCCCATCAGGAACGCCCCCACGGAGTTGATGAAGGACCTGCATTATTCGGACGGCTACAAGTATGCCCACGACTATCCGGGCCACTTCGTGGACATGGAATTCCTCCCCGACAAACTTCGCGGTACAGTATTCTACGAGCCGGCGAAAAACAGGCACGAAGATGCTCTCCGTGCCTATTTGGAAGCTTGTTGGCCAAAGTATTATCCTAAAGGATAAATCCTTTAATTAACGTTACCCCCTCCCAAACCCTCCCCTCGGGGAAGGGCTGTGTCGCTGTGCGACGGGATTTATAGATTGATTATGAGATATGCCATGTAGGCGGCCCAGAGAAGGAGGAAAAGGGCGCCGTCAAGCTTGTCCAGGACATTTCTTTTACCCACATAGCAGCAGGTAAGGAGCGCCATGGCCGATACCAGCAATGCGCAAAGGTCCACGTAACTCATTCCTACGAAGGAGAGGGGAGTGATAAGGGCCGATCCGCCAAGGATAAGCAGCACGTTGAAAATATTGGAGCCGATGATGTTCCCCAGCGCCAGCTGCCCTTTTTTCTTTACGGCTGCGGCAACGCAAGTAGCAAGTTCCGGCATGGAAGTGCCGCCGGCAAGTATGGTGATGGCGATGAACTTGTCACTTACGCCAAGGGTATGGGCAATTGAAGTAGCATTATCCACAAAGAGATTACCGCCGAAGATAAGCCCTGCAAGACCTCCCGCAATCATTAGCAAGGCCAGCCATGGGCTGACGGATTTTTCGCCTTCTGCGGGCTCCGGAACATCGTCCTTCTGAGCAAATGAGTGCCACATATATGCGATGAAAAGGGCCAGAAGGATTCCTCCGTCGATGCGGCTGAGACCGTCGGTCCCGAAGCCGAAAATGGTCTTTTCCAGGCCAAGCAGAATAAGCATCACCGTTATGAGTATGTTCATCGGGATGTCCTTCTTCCTGTTGTCCTTGGTAATGGGCATCGGAAGCAGTAAGGCGGTGATACCAAGGATGAGCAGGGTATTGAAGATATTCGACCCTACGACGTTTCCAAGCGCTATGTCGGCATTCCCATTAGCTGCGCCTATGAAACTCACCACCATTTCCGGGGCCGAAGTGCCCATTCCCACTATTGTGAGGCCTATTATGAACTCGCTCAGGCCCAGACGGCGTGCAATTGCCGAAGCGCCCTCCACAAGATAATCGGCGCCGAAAACGACCAGGGCCAGGCCAGCGAGCAGAAGTATGATGTCAAGTAACATTCCTTAACGTTTTTTAAGGGCCACCACGTTCTCTACATGCATCGTATGGGGGAACATGTCCACCGGCTGAACGGCAGTAATTACATAGTCCCCGCAAAGAATGGCCAGGTCACGGGCCTGGGATGCAGGATTGCAGCTCACGTAAACCATCCTGTCCGGAGAGGCTTTAAGGATTACATCGGCCACATCGGGATGGATGCCGGCGCGTGGAGGGTCAAGGATTATCACGTCCGGACGGCCGTGCTTTGAGATAAACGCCTCATTCAGAACGTCTTTCATGTCTCCGGCAAAGAATTCGCAGTTTGTAATTCCGTTTGCCTTCGCATTAACCCGCGCATCCTCGATAGCTTCAGGAACGTATTCAATACCAATCACTTTAGAGGCTTTACGGCTCACAAACTGGGCGATGGTCCCGGTTCCGGTATAAAGGTCGTAGACCACTTCGTGGCCCTCCAGCGCAGCGAATTCGCGGGCCACGCTGTAAAGCCTGTAAGCCTGCAGGGAATTGGTCTGGTAAAATGACTTGGGGCCTATCTTGAAACGAAGGCCTTCCATTTCCTCGTATATGGCATCTTCGCCGTGGTACAGGATAGGGGAGAGGTCGCCTATGGAGTCGTTCAGTTTGGTGTTTATTACGTAATAGAGGCTCTTAATTTCGGGGAAATGGGCTTTCAGGGCATCCAGAAGGGCTTTGCGGCGCTCTTTGTCTTCCAGGGCGAAGATTACGATGAGCATTACGTCGCCCTTTTCGTTTGTCCTTACGAACATATTGCGGAAAAAGCCGTGATTCTCCCTGATATTGTAAAATTCGTAGCCATTGTCAAGGCAGAAGTGCTTGATAAACAAGCGAATAGCGTTGGAGGGTTCCTTCTGCAGGTGACACTGTTTAATGTCCAGAACTTTGTCGAAGAACTTTCCCACATGGAATCCAAGGCCGGCACGATCTTTTGCGCTTAGGGCCTCCGGATCCTCACCTGAAAGAATCCAACGGTTACAAGAAGCGCTGAATTCCAGCTTGTTACGATAATATTTAGTACGTTCAGAGGGGAGTGTAGGCCTAATTTCAGGTACATCCAAATGACCTATCCTCACAAGCTGATCTTCCACCTGACGACGCTTTGCCTCAAGCTGCATTTCGTATGGCAACGGCTGCCAACGGCATCCGCCGCAAACGCCAAAATGCTCGCAGAACGGCTCCAGACGGTGTTCCGAAGGCTTTACCATACGCTTGATAAAACCTTCCATATAGTTTTTCTTCTTCTTGAAAACCTGTATGTCAACCACATCCCCGGGAACCGCAAAATCCACGAACACAACCATCCCGTCAACCCTTGCCAGCGCCTTGCCCTCCGCCGCCACCGCCTCAATGGTCACATTCTCCAGAACCAGATCAATCCTTCTTCTTGACATTTCTCAATATCTCTTAAAAACATGCAAAGATAACACATTTTTTCTCACTATCCGGCATTACTTCGTTGCCGCGTCTGCAGAAAATCGCGGTTCTGTGCATTCTACCTGCAAACGCGGCCGGGTTTTCCGGGGTTTTGGCCGATTTCGTTGCCACGTCTGCAGAAAAACGCGGTTCTGTGCATTCTACCTGCAAACGCGGCTGGGTCTTTTCCGGAGGCCCGCAGGGCCGACTAAGCCCTTCCCATATCAGGGGAAGGGTTTGGGAAGGGGTGGTATTGCTTTTACACAATTTATATTAACATAATATAAATTGTGTAACAATATGGGAAATAGTGGATTTATAGGCCGAAAAGACGATATTTCCCAAAAATTGCTATATTTGTGATTGTTATTAATATAAAACCTTATGAGAAAGACTCTTTCCGTTATTCTAGCCATGGGCCTTGCGGTTTCGGCATTCGCCCAGGATTACTTTCCTCAGGAAGAACCGGTCAAAGACCCTCAGCTGTTTAACCATCTGGCCATCGGCTTCGACCTTATCAACCTTGACGGCATGGGAATTCAGATCGCTGCACCTGTAACTCCTTACTTGCAGCTCCGCGGCACCTTCCAATTCATGGACGCTCATGTTGCAGCATACAACGCTGTGGTCAAAAGCATTGCAAAATCAAAAGACCTTGAAGTGCTCAAGGGCGGCATTAATCCCTTCCTGTACAGCGCCAAGAACCTTTCAATAGACCAGAGTGGCATCAAAATCGACCAGGTAGACCTTTCTGCCACACTTCAGTCCAGGACCATCGACCTCCTTCTGGACGTTTTCCCAGGTAAGAATACCATCTTCCATTTCACTGTAGGCGCAGTGTTTTCGCTTACCCCCAAAGGAAACATAACTGCCTCAGCCAATGCACTTTACGAAGGACATAACGCCATTCCGGAGAGTGACAGGACCACAACCAGGATTTTCGGCATAACCACAGACAAAGATGGCCTCCTGCACGCAGGTGTCCAGTATAAACTCAACGCCGTCCGCCCCTATTTCGGTATCGGCACAGGCCGCCCTGTATCCAGAGACAAACGCGTCAGCGTAAGCTTTGACTTCGGCGTCCAGTACACCGGCGGTGCAAGGCTTGTATCATACGACTATTTCGACAATCCCGACAAGCCCCAGACCGTTGTTCTTGACGCAGCCTGGTTAGCCAAATATCCGGACCTTAAGGACGCCATCGGAGAAAGCACTTACGACCAAATCCAGCAATACCTCGGCTACCTTAACATGGTTCCCGTCGTGCCCGTGCTTAAACTCAGCCTCTTCGTCCGTCTGTTCTAAGTAAACAATTAATTATCAATATTATGAATAGCAAGATTATCCTCATCGCGGCATGTGGCGCAGCTCTTCTGGCCTCATGCAACAAAGGCGGCGATACCCCCTCGCTCCCTACCCCTTCTCAGGACAGTGCCGCCTGCACCGTCACCCCCAAGAGCAATGACGTAGAAATTAATGTCGCCGGCAAAACTCTCATTTTGGGTTCTGTAAACTTCCTCCGTTCGGGCCGTTACTCCATCGATTGCATCATCGAACGTGAGATTGTTCCCAACTCCACAAAAGCCGACAGCCACATCAACCACTACGTATACACCGGCAGATACACAGAAAGCGGCGGTTTGTATACACTTACCGGAGATATCAACACCACAATGTCTCTCATTATGAAGAAGGACGCCGATACCCCCACCCTTCAGAGCGAAATCCTTGTCGAAGGCACTGCAAGCGTAGAGGTGACCATCGGTTCCGTTCCCGGCGGATCGCTGGAAGACTTCCTGTACCGCAGCTGGACCCTCGAGACACTTGTTCTCAAAGTCACAGGCGCTGAGAAAAAGAGCATTTCTATTGACAAAAAATGGAACTTCTCCAACGGCAAAAACGTATCTTTAGTAGCCCAGTATCTTAAGGAGAAGGAAATCAATATTGACGTAGCGAAATTCAGCCAGTACGACGTCAAGGAAATCAGCTTCGGCGCCAATAACGTGACTGTTTCCTTCACCGACAACAGCGTATCCGACTTCTCCGGCACCTTCAACGTAGCCGGAAGCCTTGCACAGGCCAACTTCAGCTACAACCTCACCAATATCATGCCGGAAGACAACCCCTTCCTCAATGCCCAGGCAAGCGGTACCGTTACCTTCCCGAACAACGACATAGTCATGTCCGTGGCAGTCACCACAAGCCAGCTCGAAGGCACCGTTGAACTCACTCTTACTGCTGCAAATTAATCTGCACCAATAACACAAAAATCGGCCCCGCAAATACTTGCAGGGCCGATTTTTATAGTGCCTGATTAAAGCTGCTCTTTGGAAAGTACCGGATTGGAATAGATGTGAAGAAGGATGTCCCTGAGGTCTTCCCTGTTCAGTTCCGGCTCCACTTTGCCAAGCTGGCCATCGATATAGGCTTTGAAGGCTTCCATTTCTTCCGGGGTGTACTCACTGGCGTACTTCCCTTCCCCGTTCACTATGTCATAGGCCATATAATTCGTTTTCCAGAGTTTGTAGCCCCGGATAACCCTGCGGTCCACCGCGTGGCGGATCTTTTGATAGCGGTCGTTTTTGTCGCATAGGGAGGCTTCCGTGATCTCTTCTTCGGTGAGAGGGTCCCCTATCTCCAGATGAACGTTGCCTTTGGGCTGCTTAATGCCCATCATAATGCTCTCCAGGTCCTCGGTTTCTGTCTTGACATATTTCTGCGTGCGGGAGATAAGCAGTTCACGGGCTTTCAGTATGTCGCAAGGCTCATATTCGTATGAAATGCTGAGCGGGACGATATTGACTTCCATGAAATTCTTAACGAAATCCTCTTTTCCGCTCATGTCAACCATCTTCAAAAGGCCCTGTTCGGTAATATCAATGCCGTCCTTTGTGCGTCCCTGGCGCTGAGCAATCCACACCGACGCTGTGCCGGAAGTGATAGTTTCGCGTATGTAGCGTGAAAGGATCTGGGAAGAAAGGTAAAGCTCGCGGGCTGAAATGCCCCTGATTACCTTGATCATACGGTTGGAACGAATCAGAAGCTCTACCGATTTGTTGTTTTTGAGCAGGTTGTCCCCTACGCAAATCTGGGTTTCAGGAATATGGTTCTTGATAAGGATGACCTGAAATATGGCCGGATCCAGAATGATGTCCCGGTGGTTGGACATTGCCAGGAACTTCTTTCCATCCAAGGCTTTCAGTTTTTCTACGCCGCAGTAGGAAAAATTCCTTACGGTTTTGGCGATAACCCATTCCACGGCTTTTGACATAACGACCTGCTGGAACTGGTCAACAGTATGGATGCTTCTAAGTAATTCCGCAAGGAAATTTGCGGGTTTGTCGGGGAATATCGTCCTGGAGACCCAGGGTGTATTGGGATGGTTTGAAAGGCGCGTAAGAGCGGCCGAAGTTTCTTCGTCTGTGAACGGCGCTATGTCGGTATATTCTGCCAAATCCATATAATATTCATTTTGGGCCTACAAAGCTACAAAAATTATTCCGTATAACACTATACTCTTTCCAATAATGACGAATCTCCGTAGCTCAGGAAGCGGAAACCGTGCGAAAGGGCATAATCGTAGATGGTTCTCCAGTCGCCGCCGACAAAGGCGGAAACAAGCAGTATAAGGGTGCTTTCGGGCTGATGGAAGTTTGTAACCAGCTTGTCCACTATCCTGAAGCGGAAACCGGGCACAATAATAATCCTGGTACCTGAAACAAGGCTATCCAACTGCTCCCTGTCCAGATAATCGGCAATGGCGCCAAGGGCTTCCTTCGTCGAATATGGATATTCCCTGGTATAAGGCGCCCACTGCTGAACATCCTGGGGAATTCCTTTTTCGATACAGCTTACACCTATATAATAAAGGGATTCAAGAGTACGTACAGATGTTGTCCCGACGGCCACTAGTTCCCTTCCCCCTTCCATGAGCTTTTTAATGAGCTCACGAGTCACAACGAAGGGCTCTCTGTGCATGGGATGCTCGGACACAAGTGAGGATTTTACAGGCAGGAAAGTACCGGCGCCTACGTGAAGGCACACGTTTTCCATGTCTACGCCCTTGTTCCGTATGTCCTGAAGAACTCTGTCGGTAAAATGAAGTCCTGCAGTAGGAGCAGCTACAGAGCCGCGTATACGCGCGTACAGGGTTTGGTATCTCTCGGTATCGATAGCTTCTGATTCGCGGTTTAAATACGGAGGAATGGGCACTGTTCCGGCCAATTCCAGAACTCTTGAGAAAGGATGGCCTCCTTCCCAGGAAAAACGCACGGTTCCGGTTTTTTCATCGCGCCCCAAAAGCTCCGCCTTAAGGTCAAGCGCCGAAATCTCCGGCGATGCGTCCTGATTATAAAGGCGAAGAATATCCCCTTTCCACTTCTTGGCGTTTCCCAGAACGCATTTCCAACTGGACGATCCGGTAGCGGCAAATGCAGTGGCATATTCTGCGGGAGACACCGGTTCAAGGCAGAAAATCTCTATATGAGCGCCGCTTTCCCTCTGAAAATGCAGTCTTGCAGGCACGACCTTGGTGTCGTTGAAAACCATCAGGCTGCCCGGTGATATGAGAGAAGGAAGGTCGCGGAAAACATATTCCCTGACATTTCCCCTTCTATAATGCAAAAGCTTTGACTGATCACGTTCGGCAAGGGGGTATTTCGCTATTCTGGAGTCCTCCAGGCCATAATCATAGTCTTCTATGTGAATTTCAGGAATCATCCTCTTTTCAATTTTCGCACAAATATACAGCCTTTTTTGTAAATACTGAAATGTCGCGAAGAATGCGCAAAAAAGCGCGTCATGGTTTACAAAATTGAATCACGAAAAGACTTCGTTAAGTATACAGATATTTACATATTTAAACATCCGAAACATAATTTTAGCAAGCCGTGCTAAAATTTTCCAGCCATACATAAGATAAAAATAATATCTAAAACATATACTTGATAATCAGAATATTAATTGATATTATCTAAATCTTTAAAAAGCAATTGTCACAAAAAACACAACAATATCGCCACAATAGGCCTCCAAAGTCGTCTAAAATGCACAAGTTTTATATTTGTTATCATTTGGAATCAGATATTTACCACTCTCATTTAAAGAAATAGTGAGATAAATATCAAGCCCTTACTCCCCTGCCCCTGTTTACATTTTTATATTACCTGTTTTGAGTTCCGAATTATTATTGTTACTTTTGTAAAAACAAATATCAGAAAAATGAATCGCCGTCTTTCGCAGTTTTTGCAGGCCGAAAATCTCACTCAGACTCAGCTCGCGGACATTCTCTCCGTAGCGCGCGGAAGCGTGTCCCATATTTTGGCAGGCCGCAACAAACCGGGCTACGATTTTATCGAAAGCCTGATGCTCCACTTCCCCAGGCTGAATCTGGAATGGCTGCTCACCGGCAAAGGCCGCATGTACAAGGACGGCAACCAGCCGCAGGGAGAAGAATCACCCGCAGAATTCGAGCTTTTCCCGGCAAAAACCACGGAACCAGCGAAAACAATAGACAGAATTCTGGTATTCTACACTGACAATACGTATCAGGAATTCCATCCTAACGATTAATTTCTTATCTTTGTGTTCCTATGTGTTTATTCAGGAACAAGGACAGAGAGGCACTCATGAAGGAAGTATGCGGGATACGGTTTTCAAACCCCGCGGGAGTCGCATTTCCGGCAGGCACTCCCCTTCCGCCTGCTAATAATCGCATTCTGGCCGGCTTTATCACGCTGAATCCGCCCAAAGAAGATGTCCTGAAATGGATTTCAGGGCTTCAGGCCTTCCGCGAGAAAACGGTTCTTGGCGTAAATCTGTCATCGGATATCATGCGAAATTTCGCACTGGTCTATGACTTCGCCGATTTCATAGTCATCGACCCGGACACGGATTCTGGAATAGACTCTCCGGATCTGGGAGATTCGGCCCAGCTCATCTCGGAAATCGTGTCGCAAAGGCTCTGCTATGAGAGTTACACCCCGGTACTGCTCAGGATATCCCATGCCGTGACGCCACAAGAGCTCAATCCCCTGCTTTCAGTGTGCCAGTTATACGGAATTGACGGGGCCATAGTTCACGGAAGCCGGAAAATGTCCATGGCAATGGAGCTGACCAAAGGAAGGCTTCCGATAGTAGGAGTTGCAGAAAACGCCCAGGAAGCCCAGGAACTCCTGGATAACGGCGCCGTCCTTGTGGAAACACAGCTCCGGCCACTGCCATTCGTAAAACTCCTGAAAACCCTGGAAAAACAAGCCAAAGAAAAGGTATGAGAACCGCAAGCATCTGCACGATAGGAGACGAAATCCTGATAGGACAGATTGTGGACACCAATTCCTCGCACTTTGCACGTGCCCTGGAAGAGGCTGGCATCAAGGTTTCGCGCATGGTATCAATCCCAGACAACGCCAGCGAAATAGAGTCGGTCCTTATCAGGGAACTGTCCAATAACGACATCGTAATCACGAGCGGAGGCCTTGGACCCACAAAAGACGATATAACAAAGGCCGTTCTCGCAAAGATATCGGGAAGCAAAGGATACGTAGAGCATCCCGGACAGTTGGAAATGGTGCACCGGATACTGAGCAGCCGCGGGCTTGACGTCCTCCCCATAAACCTTGCCCAGGCAATGGTCCCGGACAAAGCCGAAGTCATAGTTAACAGGCTTGGGACAGCTCCTGTTATGGTATTCAGAGACATCTGCGGCGGCACTCTTTATTCCCTGCCAGGAGTCCCCTTCGAGGCCGTTGGCGCAATGCCTGCCGTAATGGATGACATAAAAAAGCACCAGGAGCTTGGGAACATACTCCACCGCAGCCTGATGGTATACGGAATTGCAGAATCGGCCCTGTCCGAAAAGCTGGCACCATGGGAAGATGCTCTCCCCTCAGACATGCACCTGGCTTACCTCCCTGACACCCTCACAGGAATCAGGCTCCGTGTTTCGCTATACGGAGGCGACGAAAGCAAAGACCTTCCACGCCTGGAATCCGAGATTATCAAGCTTAAGGCGCTCCTTGGCAGCCTTCTATATGCCGACGAGGATTCAAACCTCGAATCGGCCATCGGTAAAATGCTCAGGGAGGCCGGAAAAACCCTCTCTGCGGCTGAATCCTGCACCGGAGGTGAAATAGCCCACCTGATTACTTCCGTCGCCGGTTCTTCGGCCTATTTCCTGGGATCTGTCACTTCCTATGCGGTTTCCGTCAAGGAAAGTGTGCTGGGAGTTCCGGCCGATACGGTGGACCGCTTTGGGGTTGTGTCATCCGAAGTTGCTGCCGCAATGGCCGAAGGCGTGCGAAAGCTCACAGGCAGCGACTTCGCCGTGTCTACTACAGGACTCGCCGGCCCCGGCGGAGACGACGAAAACCCCGTGGGGACCGTATGGATAGGAATATCCGGCCCTCTGGGAACGCGTACCGTTAAGTACCGTTACTCAAACGACCGGAAAAGGAATATCGAGCGTTTCGCGGCATCGGCGCTTAACGCCCTCAGGCTTTACATTCAGGAGGCCTTATTTGGCGCTTGAACCGTGAGGGGCCAGCGTGGACTTGATTATCTTGCCTATACGGATAGCGGGCGTGCCTGTATAGTACAGCGAACTACCGCCGACCAAGGTTGCGTCAATATCCTCGACGGCATTGACTTCGGCATTGCTGGAGCCTGACATCTGGGCATCCACCTTTAAGGCTTTCAGCGCAGCTGCATCCAGTTCCGTATTCTTTTCGGCCCTGATAAGAAGAAGAGGAGTCTCGCCGCTGAGAACGAGTTCGGACGACCCGCTCATATGTACCTCCACACTTTCAGAAGCCTTGGGATCGGCTGTTACTTTGGCAGTGGCACCGGTATTGAAAACGGCCTTGCGGCATTCTGTAACAAGCGTAAGCTTAGAACTGCCGGCCACGTTTGCCATAAGTTCTCCAGACTTGGACGACACTTTAAGAGCGGCATTGCCTTCCGAGCCAAGATCGGCTTTACCCATTATGTCAAGATTCATACTGGCCTGGCTGTTTTTCTTTGCCCTGACCGTAATATCGTCGGCATTCAGTTTAAGTGACTTGATCAGGGCCTTATCTGTAAGGTTGATGCTGACTTGGTTGCCGGAAAGCTCGTCGACCGAAGTAAGTGCGGCATTGTCCGACAGTTCTATCCCGCTCAGATGAGGCAGGAAAACTACAACACGGAAAACCGGATCGGGCGCTTTACGGCCCTTGAACAACTTCTTGACGTCTTTGGGGACAGCCTTTTCGTCATAAGAAATGAAAAGGGTCTTGGAACGGACGTATACCTGCACGTACGGAGCAAGAACTTTGTCGGTAGTAACCCTGGCGCTGCAGGCGCCCTTTGCAAGTGTGACTTCGAAATCGTCCGATACTGACAACGACGAGAAATCCCCGACGGTGACTGTTTTCTCTTCGAGAAGGGTCGTGTAAACCTCCTGTGCACTTGCCTGTAAGGCAAATAAACATACGCAGGCAAGCGCTGCAACTACAAATCTTTTCATATAAGTTGTTCCATTAATTCAGTCCACTCCCCGGTCTGATCGTCAAGACCGCGCTTGAGCTCAAGATACTCCCGGGTAAGCTCCATAATATCGTCTTTTTCGGAAGGATTAGCCAGAATCGTCACTATTACAGCCATCCTTCCCTCCTTCTTTGCAATCTCCTTTTCAAGGTAATCCACCCTGTTCTGCACTTTCTTCTGTTCCCTGGACAACTGCTTGAACTTCCGGAAATCCTGAGCCTGCGCAGTTTGCGGCTCTGCTTTTGCCTTTTCAGGGGCCGAAGCACTGCGCTCCAGCTCCTGAAGGTTCTCCAGCCGTCTCACCCTCAGGAATTCATCGATTCCTCCCAGGTGTTCTTTCACCTTTCCGTCCCTGAACTCGTACAGCTTGTCCACAAGGCCTTCAAGGAAGTCACGGTCGTGAGAAACTACAATAAGAGTGCCGTCGAAGTCTTTCAGGGCCTGTTTCAGTACATCTTTGGAACGGATGTCCATGTGGTTGGTGGGTTCGTCCAGGGCAAGGACGTTATGTGAAGAGAGCATCAGCTTTGCCATTCCCAGCCTTGCCTTTTCGCCGCCGCTAAGGACACTAACCTTCTTGTCTATGTCTTCCCCCTTGAAAAGGAATGCGCCAAGGATATCCCTCAGGCGGGTGCGCATATCCCCCACTGCTATATTGTCCAGGGTTGAGAAAACGGTCAGGAAGGGGTCCAGGATATCCTCCTGGTTCTGGGCATAATAGCCAATGGAGACGTTGTGCCCAACTTTAGCCTCGCCGCCAATGGGATCAAGTTGCCCCATTATCACCCTCATCAGAGTGGTTTTTCCCTCTCCGTTACGTCCAACAAGCGCGACCTTTTCTCCCCTCTTTATCTCTATCTGAGCATCGCGGAATACGGTTTTCTGGGGATAACCCACGGTTAAATCGGTTCCCTTGAATACAATGTCCCCGGAGCGCTGTGCCGGCGGGAACTTGAGCCTGAGAGTGGAAGAGTCCACATCGTCAATTTCTATCCGGTCAAGTTTTTCAAGGGCTTTGATACGGGACTGGACCTGGTTGCTCTTCGTGGGCTTGTAGCGGAAGCGGTTTATGAAATCCTCCGTCTTTTCTATCATCCGCTGCTGGTTTTCGTACGCAGCTGTCTGCTGAGCAATCCTTTCCGCCCTTAAGCCGACATACTGGCTGTAAGGGACCTTGTAGTCGTGGATGTGCCCGAGCATAATTTCCACGGTTCTGGTAGTTACATTGTCCAGGAACTTGCGATCGTGGGAAACCAGCAGCACGCTGCCCCTGAATGCCTTCAGATAGCCTTCGAACCATTCTATGGACTCTATGTCGAGGTGATTGGTAGGTTCGTCCAGAAGAAGTACGTCCGGCGACGAGAGCAGAATCTTCGCAAGCTCAATGCGCATGTTCCAGCCCTGACTGAAAGTCTCGGTGGGACGGTCAAGCTCTTCCTTTTTGAATCCAAGGCCGAAAAGAACCTTCTGGGCCTGGGCTTCAGGCGACAGCCCGCTTTCCAGGGACAGACGGTCGTTGAGCTCGTTCATACGGTCAATTATCTTGGCATACTCCGCTGATTCATAATCTGTTCTATCGCCCAACTTAAGCGTCAGTTCATTTAATTCCGCTTCCATTTCCTTAAGGTAATCGAAAACGGATACGGCCTCTTCGATTACGCTTCGGCCATGGTGATGCTCCATTATCTGGGGCAGATATCCTATGCGGATTCCCTGAGGTTTATCGACACTGCCCGAAGTAGGCGCAATCTCCCCCGTTATGAGTTTCATCAGGGTGGACTTCCCGGCACCGTTCTTTCCCACAAGGCCGATCTTGTCGTTGTCGCTTATGTGGAAACTGATGCCGTCCAGAAGGGTGAAACTGCCCCAGGAAACCGTAACGTTGGAAATAGATATCATTTATTCAGACTCTTTCTTGCAAAGAAGTATTGAAAATTCGAAAAGTCCGTACAGCGGAATGGCCAGGACGAACATGGAAAAAGGGTCGCTGGGAGTAATGAGGGCCGAAAGAAGCAGCATTACTACAAAAGCGTACTTCCTCAATCCCTTCATCTGCTTCCGGTTTATTATTCCGATTGTGGAAAGAACCAGTATTACCGTAGGGAACTCGAATAGTAAACCTATCAGGAATACCATTGAGAAGAAAAGCGACATGTACGAACCCAGGGTAATAGTGTTTGCGATGCTGTCGCTTACAGTATAGTTCATGAAGAACATCAAGCACACCGGCAGAACCACGAAGTACCCGACGGCAACTCCGATGTAAAACAGGCCTGAAGACAGGCCGAAAGCAGTTTTTACAGCCTTTTTCTCATTCGGGTAAAGCGCAGGAGCAATGAATTTCCAGACTTCGTATACCACGTAAGGAAATGCAACTACAAGTGCGCAGAGCACCGATACCTTGAGGTGCATGAAAAACTGGGCCGATACTTCCACGTTGATAAGATCCATGGAAAAGTCCCATCCAAGAAGCCTGTATAACACAAAATCCGGGGTGGTCGGCCACAGAACGGCGACAAATAGCTGCTTCGGGAAAAAAAGGAATAATATGGAACAGAGAAAAACCGCAAGAACCGAGCGGAACAAGGTTCCCCTCAGTTCTTCCAAATGGTCCCAGAAGGACATCTGAACGTCCTTCTCTGCCACTTTACTTTTCTTCGGACTTGGAAGGTTTATCGGAGGCGGCGTTATCTATCTCCTTCTCCACCTCGTTCATACCCTGCTTGAAGCTCTTTACGCCTTTTCCGAGGCCTTTCATCAATTCGGGAATCTTCTTCCCGCCGAAAAGAAGGAGAATCACGGCGACAATCGCCACAATCTCCCATGTTCCTATCATAAGGGGAATCATTGCAATCATATCTGGTTTGCGTTTATGTATTTTTCAAAAAGAGCGGTAACCTCCTCCGGGCATCTTACCGGAGTGAAGGTCTTGGAGTCTATGAAACACAGGGTCACGTTTCCATCGGCGCAAAGCACTCCGTCCTGATTCCAAACAGCCTGTTTAATGAGCATTTTCGCCATGGGAACTTTATCCACTTCGGCTGTGGCAGTAAGGACATCTCCCATCCTGGCGGGGTGACGGAAATGACATTCCACAGATATGATAGGAACCATGATACCAAGCTCACTTTCGCACTTTTCAATCGGGAAGCCAAGTTGAACCATCATCTCGTCACGGGCCAACTCGAAGTAGCGGATATAATTGGAGTGGTGAACCACTGCCATTTGGTCCGTTTCGTAGTATCTGACGGGAAATGTTGTCTTAAAAAGCGCCATAACAAAAATGTTATAGATTAAAACTCTTTTGTTTTATCTGCTATTTTTCAGCTGGTTAATCTTCTTCTCGAGTATTTCTATCTTCGAAAGGGAATCTGCTTCTTTCTTGCGCTCGTTTTCGATTACGGCGGCGGGAGCATGGGCCGTGAAGCGTTCATTCGAGAGTTTTGCGCGTACTCCAGCAAGGAATTTCCGCTGATACTCCAGTTCCTTTTGGGACTTTTCAAGCTCTTCTTCCACGTTCACCAAAGTGTCCAGAACAATGAATGCCTCAAGGGTTCTGACCATGAATCCGACGCCCTGTGCGGCGCCAAAGTCGGCTACTGCCTGCACCTTTGTATTGGCCATTTTCTCCACAAGCGGAATCATCTCCGAAGGGAATGCACCTTTTATCATAAGGGACAGTTGCTGCTTGGGAGCAATGTTCTTCTGGTTTCTAGTTGCGCGGACTCCGTTAACTATCTCCGCGGCCAGTTCAAAACTCTTCAGCACTTCAGGGTCGAATGCTTCGGCCTTGGGGGTAGGAGCGTACATTATGGTGTCCCCTTCCCTCCTTTCGGCAATATCCTGCCACAGTTCCTCCGTGATGAAAGGCATCACAGGATGGATAAGCTTCAGGAGCTCCTCGAAGAAATAAAGCGTAGCATCGTAGGTGGCTTTATCCACAGGCTGGCCGAAAGCGGGTTTAATCGCCTCAAGATACCAGGCGCAGTAGTCGTCCCAGAAGAGCTTGTAGATGGTCATGAGGGCGTCTGAAATGCGGAATTTGGAGTAATGATCCTCTACAAGTGCTACAGTTTCGGACAGCTTGGCCCTGAACCAATCCACGGCGACCTTGGCTGCAGGCGCCTGGGCCAGCTCCTCATCCACCTGGAAGCCTTTAACCAGGCGGTAGCTGTTCCAAATCTTGTTGCAGAAGGCCGCGCCCTGCTTCACCTGCGCTTCGTCATAGAAGATGTCGTTGCCGGCACTGGAGCAAAGGAGCATGCCGATACGCACGGCGTCTGCGCCGTAATTCTCTATAAGGTCGAGCGGATTCGGAGAATTGCCAAGGGTCTTGGACATCTTGCGGCCGATTTTGTCGCGAACGATGCCGGTGAAATAAACGTGGGAGAAAGGTTCCCTGCCCATGAACTCCTCGCCTGCCATTATCATGCGGGCGACCCAGAAGAAGATGATATCCGGGCCGGTCACAAGATCAGAAGTAGGATAATAATATGCAAGGTCGGCATTGGGTTTATGGTCCGGATGGCCTGGCATCTGGGGGTCGAAAACCGAGATTGGCCAGAGCCATGAACTGAACCAGGTATCCAGAACATCATCATCCTGCCTGAGGTCTTCGGCCTTGATTGACGGGTCGATAGCTTGTGCAGCCTCGAGTGCTGCTTCAGCTGTGGATTCGACTACGAACTTGCCGTCTGGAAGGTACCAGGCAGGTATGCGCTGGCCCCACCAAAGCTGGCGGGATATGCACCAGTCGCGGGCGTTCTCCATCCAGTGGCGGTAGGTGTTCATGTATTTTTCCGGAATGAACTGGGTGCGGCCGCTCTCCACAGTTTCAAGCGCCATTGATGCAAGTTTTTCCATTTTCAGGAACCACTGTGCGCTGAGCTTGGGCTCAATGACGGCGTCAGTACGCTCAGAATATCCGACGGGCGAAATATACTCCTCGACCTTCACCAGGTTTCCGGCCTCTTCAAGCATCTTGCAGATCTTCTTCCTTGCCACGAAGCGATCCTCTCCTATCAAAATTTCGGCTTTTTCGTTCAGGCAGCCGCTGTCGTCGATTATCTCCAGGACAGGAAGGTTGTGCCTGAGGCCTATCTCGTAGTCATGCATGTCGTGCGCGGGGGTCACCTTGAGGCAGCCGGTTCCGAAGTCCATCTCCACATAATCGTCCTCTATCACGGGGATTTCCCTGTTGATAAGCGGGATAAGGACCTTCTTCCCCTTGAGCCAGAAATGACGCTCATCCTTGGGGTTGACGCAGATAGCGGCATCGGCCATAATGGTTTCGGGGCGCGTCGTAGCGATTACCAGGTACTGGTCCGTAGGATTGCCGTTACCGTCCGAAATATAGTATTTCAGGTGGTAGAAATGGCTTTTTGTGTCCTTGTGGATTACTTCGTCGTCCGACACTGCAGTGTGGGCCACAGGGTCCCAGTTGACCATGCGAACGCCCTTGTAAATCCAGCCTTTCTTGTAAAAATACACGAAAGTATTGATAACAGCATCGGACAGTTCGGGTTCCATGGTGAAGCGGGTGCGGTCCCAGTCGCAGGAGCAGCCCAGCTTGCGGAGCTGCTCAAGGATGATTCCGCCATGCTCTTCTTTCCATTCCCAGGCGTGCTTCAGGAATTCCTCGCGGCCGATATCTTCCTTCTTGATGCCCATGTCCTTAAGCTTTGCAACTACTTTGCTTTCGGTCGCAATGGAGGCATGGTCGGTCCCGGGGACCCAGCAAGCATTCTTGCCGTCCATGCGGGCTTTTCGGATAAGGACGTCGTTAAGAGTATTGTTAAGGACGTGCCCCATGTGCAGTATGCCCGTTACGTTGGGCGGGGGTATCACTATGGTATACGGCTGTTTTTCATTCGGTTCACTGTGGAAGAAGCGGTTTTTAAGCCAATAGGCGTACCACTTGTCTTCCACCTCTTTCGCACTGTACTTCGCGGCTAATTCTTTCATATATCGGGTTTACGTTGTTTTCTATCTTGCAAAAATAAGGATTTTTTGTTATTTTTGCATAAAATAGACCAAAACATGGATAATAACCAACCCAAACCGCAGAACCAGATAAGCCTGGAACTGAAGCCTGAAATTGCCAAGGGTTCATATTCCAACCTCGCTATCATCTCCCATTCCAGGAGCGAATTCATCATAGATTTTGCCACTACCCTTCCCGGTCTTGCAAAACCGGAAATCGGCAACCGGATAATCATGACTCCTGAGCACGCAAAGCGCCTTATGAACGCCCTGTTCGACAATGTCTCGAAGTTCGAGGCCCAGTTCGGCGTCATAGACCTCAGCGGAGGCAAGGGCCCCCAGCCCGGAAGCACCTTCAACATGGCGGACTTCGGCCCGCTTGGCGGCGGCAGCAAATCGTAAGATGGATCTGAGCCACATAAAAGCTTTCGCCTTTGATATCGACGGAGTTGCCACAAACGGCTTTGTCTTCTGCGACAGCGACGGAGACCTCCTCCGCTCGTACGACGCAAAAGACGGTTTCGGCATAAGGATGGCCGTAATGCACGGTTATCCAGTCGCCGTTATCACCGGGGGCAGTTCGGAGAGCATCCGCAAGCGCATGGTCACAAGCGGCGTTCCCCCGGAGGACATATTCCTCCACTGCCGGGACAAAAGGGAGCAGTTCGCCCTTTTCTGCGAGCGCCATCACCTGGACCCCAAGGAAGTCATGTATTTCGGAGACGATGTTCCTGACATAGACGTAATGAAAGCCAGCGGATGCGGCGTGTGTCCATCGGACGGAGCAGAGGAAGCCAAGGCTGCAGCCCACTGGGTTTCAGATTATCCCGGAGGCCGGGGCTGTCTCAGAAACTGTATCGAAACTGTGCTCCGGCAACAGGGGAAGTGGACATTCGACCCTGTTCAGTACAAGGCTAAGTTTTAATTCATGGACCTGAAGGGGAAGCATATAATCCTGGGAAGCGGTTCTCCAAGAAGAAGGGAACTGCTTAAAGGTCTTGATATTGACTTTGAAGTAGATACAAACAACAACTTCAAGGAATGCTTCGGTCCGGAAACGCCGTATGACAATGTTCCTGTCCTTATGTCAGAAGGCAAATCCGAGGGTTTCCACCGCCCCCTTAAGGAAGACGAAATCCTCATTACGGCCGACACAATGGTAATACTCCCCCCGCTCGGCGCTTCCCCCGGCGAAATCCTTGGAAAACCAAGGGACAGGGCGGACGCAATCAGGATGCTGCAGGATCTTTCCGGCCGGTCCCATCACGTCACCACGGCCGTAACCTTAAGGAGCATCCGGAAAAAAGAGACATTTACCGCCACTACCGAAGTATGGTTCAAGTCCCTTAGCCATGAAGAAATCACTTACTACGTAGACACTTACAAGCCCTTTGACAAAGCGGGCGCCTACGCCATTCAGGAATGGATAGGCCACATAGGTATAACCCGCATCGAGGGCTCCTATTTCAATGTCGTCGGCTTCCCCGTACAACGGGTGTACGAAGCATTGCAACGTTTTTAATGAATGCTTATGAACAACAACGAATTTGACGTAATAATCATAGGCGGCGGCATCACTGGTGCCGGAACCCAGAGAGACTGCGCCATGCGCGGCCTCAGGACGCTTTTGATTGAACGCTCGGACATTGCCACCGGAGCCACCGGCCGAAACCACGGCCTGCTTCATTCCGGTGCCCGTTATGCTGTAAACGACCCCGAATCGGCCGAAGAATGCATAAAGGAGAACATGATCATCAGGCGTATCGCTTCCCACTGCGTGGAAGAATGCGACGGCCTTTTCATCACTCTCCCCGAAGACGACCTAGGCTACCAGCAAACCTTCGTTGACGCATGCCGGAACGCCGGCATCAATGCCGAAATCATTGAGCCGGACCTTGCCAGAAGGCTGGAACCGTCGGTAAACCCCGACCTGATAGGTGCTGTGAAAGTGCCCGACTGTTCCGTGGATCCCTTCCGCCTCTGCGCCGCCAACATGCTGGACGCTAAGCTTCGCGGCGGACAGGTGAGGCTTCACACCACAGTAACAGGCTTCATACGGGAAGGCGATACAATCAAGGGTGTGCATACTCTTAACCGCCAGACCGGCGAAACTGCCGACTATTACGCCAGGATAGTTGTTAACGCCGGCGGTATCTGGGGCCATGACATCGCAGCCCTGGCCGGAGTAAATATCGGCATGTTCCCGGCCAAAGGTTCCCTCCTTATCTTCGCGCACAGAGTTAACGGGCGGGTTATCAACCGCTGCCGCAAGCCCTCCAATGCCGACATTCTGGTCCCCGGGGACACTGTGTGCATAATAGGCACGACATCCACTCGCGTCCCCTTCGAAGAATGCGACAACGTGGCCGTGACTCCCGACGAAGTCAACCTCCTGATCACCGAAGGCGCAAAACTGTGCCCTGCCCTGCTTTCCACCCGCATCCTCAGGGCCTATGCAGGCGTCCGGCCGCTTGTCAGCGCAGACAACGATCCTTCGGGCCGTAACATCTCCCGAGGCATCGTCTGCCTTGATCATGAAGAGAGAGATTCAATTAAAGGATTCATTACAATAACCGGCGGTAAGCTTACAAGTTACAGGTTAATGGCCGAAATTGCAACCGACATGGTTTGCCGGAAGCTCGGCGTAGACAAAGCCTGCGAAACAGCTGTCACTCCCCTTCCCGGTTCCGAAGAAAACTCGTACGAAGCAGTGGCCCAGAAAATATGGGAAGCGCCCACAACTGCGCAGAAGGCCGCAGCATCGCGAATGGGCACGCGTGCTTCCCGTATCCGCACCGACGACCGCCGCGACGACGACCTTATCTGTGAATGCGAAGAAGTGTCAGTGGGAGAAATCAACGCCGCCATCGACAGGCTGGATGTATCCACTCTCACGGACCTCAGGCGTCGTACACGCGTGGGCATGGGCACCTGCCAGGGCGAGTTCTGCGCCTGCCGCGCAGCTGGGCTCCTTGCCAAAGCCCATGGCTGCGTGGAAAAAGAAAGGGAAGACATAGCCAAATTCATGCAGGAGCGCTGGAAAGGCAACTTCCCTATCGGCTGGGGCGACACCCTTCGCGAAGCCGAATATACACAGTGGGTCTATAAACACGTTCTGGGACTATGAAATTCGACACAATTATAATAGGCGGCGGCCTTGCGGGCCTGACTGCCGGAATAAGCCTCCAGAAAGAGGGCCTCAAATGCGCCATCGTAACAACCGGCCAGAATGCCCTTCACTTCTTCTCCGGCACCTTTGAATCGGTGAAGGAGCCTTCCCAACGCATGACCGAACTCTTTTCCGAAGCCGGAATCAGAGTCCACTACAGTGAAGGCGTAAGGCTGATGCCGCTCGGAACTTTCTCTGAGGCCGATCTTTCCCTGGAAGACGTAAGCCTTTTCCCACAGCCGAAAATCGGCCGAAAGGCGCTTGTGGTAAACTTGACCGGCTACCACGACTTCTTCTCGTCCTTTATTGCCGAAGGTCTTGAAAAACAGGGTCTTGAATGCAGGATTCGTTTCCTGAGCCTCCCCGAATTCTCTCCCTTCAGCGCGATGCGTTCCGTGGACATAGCCAGGAAAATGGACCAGGCATGGGAAAAGGTCGTTCAGGAAGTCAGGCTTCTTATCAAAGACGAAGACACGGTTGTGCTGCCTCAGGTTTTCGGCCTCACGGATCCTTCAGTACCGGGCCGAATCCGCCAGGGACTGCCCGCGCAGGTGGCTTTCGTCGGAACCATGCCTCCGTCGGTTCCAGGCATACGCACCCAGATACAGCTGAAGAAGCGTTTTGAGGTACTTGGCGGCACATATCTGATGGGCGACATGGTAGAAAACGCACACGTGCATGACGGCCGGGTTCACAGTGTGGTCACAAAGAACCTGGACCAACACTATCTTGAGGCCGACAGTTTTATCCTTGCAAGCGGCGGATTCTTCTCCAAAGGCCTCAAGTCCAATCCTTTCGAGGTGTCGGAACCTGTTTTCGGCCTGGACGTGGACTTCGACAGCGACCGTAACACCTGGTACAACCCCTCATTTGCATCCGACCAGCCCTATATGAATTATGGCGTCAAGACGGACAGTGCCCTCAGGGCTTGCAGGGATGGAGTCGCAATTGAAAACCTGTATGCCATAGGTTCAGTACTTGGCAACACCAGGCCAGAATTCGGCAGCGGCGCCGGACTCGCAATCCGCAGCGCATTCGCGGCCACAGATGAAATTTTAAAAAACCGGAAAGCATGAAACCGCAGGAATATACCGAGAGCCGGCACAACTTTGAGGAGTGCACAAAATGCACCGTATGCACGGCCTACTGCCCCGTAATGCAGGTTAATCCCCTGTATCCCGGTCCAAAGCAGGCCGGTCCGGACGGTGAACGTCTTCGCCTCAAGGACCCCTATTTTTTCAATTACGCCCTCAAGTACTGCATGAACTGCAAACGCTGCGAGGTAGCATGCCCCAGCGACGTTCATGTGGCCGATCTTATCCAGGCGGCACGTATCCGTTACGACCGCACCCCCGCCAAACTCCGTGACCGCATGCTTGCATCTACGGACTTCATGGGAAGCCTGGCCAGGCCTTTTGCGCACATAGTGAACGGAGTGACCTCCCTTGGCATAACCAAGACCGCACTTGATGCCACCTTGAAAATCGACAAGCACCGCAGCTTCCCCAAATACAGCATGCAAAGCTTCGAGATGTGGCTGCGCCGGCATTCCCGCCAGCAGGCTTCCTTCCCTGAGCAGGTCGCATACTTCCACGGCTGCTACGTGAACTACAACTATCCCCAGCTTGGAAAAGACTTGGTGAAAGTGCTCAACGCACTTGGCGTAGGTGTGCAGCTGCTGGACAGGGAAAAATGCTGCGGAATCGCCCTGATTACCAACGGGCTGTCCGGGCAGGCCACAAAACAGGCCACCCATAATGTCCAGGTTATAGGCAAAGCCGTCGAAAAAGGGCTGAAAGTAGTAACCACGTCTTCTACCTGCACGCTCACATTAAGGGACGAGTATCCCGGCCTTCTTGGCGTGGACAACAGCGCCGTTCGGGACAGCATAACCATGGCCACGCGCTTCATCTTCGAAAAGTTGGAAAAGGGTGCGCAGCTGCGCTTCAAACCCGGTTTTCACAAGAAAATTGCTTATCACACCCCGTGCCACCTCGAAAAATTGGGCTGGGGAGTATTCTCGGAGAAACTGCTCAAGATGATTCCCGGAGTGGAATTCGTGATGCTGGAGTCGGCCTGCTGCGGCATAGCCGGCACATACGGCTTCAAGAAAGAGAATTACGAAGCCTCCCAAGAGATTGGCGCTGCTCTTTTCCAGCAGATTAAAACCGTTGATCCGGACGTAGTCGCCTGCGACTGCGAAACCTGCAAATGGCAGATAGAGATGAGCACCGGTTATCAGGTCATGAACCCCATCTCCATCCTGGCCGAAGCACTTGAATAACCCACATGATTATGAAAAAGATACTGATTCTGCTATCGTTATCCGCCCTTCTGTGCGGCTGCAAAGAAGAAAAGCGCTTCATTGACGTACAGGCTCACCGCGGCGGGGCCGGCCTGATGCCGGAAAACACCATTTCCGCCATGAAAAACGCCCTGGACATGGATGTAAACACGCTTGAGTTCGACCTGCATGTTTCCAGTGATGGCCAGGTTGTGGTTTCACACGACAGCTACTTCCATCCCCGGTATTCCACCCGTCCGGACGGCAGCCTTGTGCAGGAAGGAGATCCGAAAGAGTACCTCTACACCATGCCTTACGACAGTATCGCAAAGTACGATGTAGGCATGCGCCACGTTGACCGCTGGCCTACGCAGGTGAAAGTCCCCGAGGTGAAGCCGCTTGCATCGGATCTGATTGACTTTGCCGAGGCATACGCCCATCAGCCGGTCAACTACAACATCGAGATAAAATCCAAGCCCGACGAAAGCCTTGAGGGCGTTTGCTGGCCGGATTACCGCACTTTCTGCGATGTATGTATTCCGTTGCTGCTGTCCAAAAACCTTGGCGACAGGCTCACGGTCCAGAGCTTCGATGTCCGTGCCTTGAATTATATGCACGAAAGATGGCCGGAACTCATTCTGTCCTACCTGACAGAAGACTATGATGGAGGAAATATCGAAGAGCTGCTCAAGAAACTGTCTTTCAAGCCCGTATGGTGGAGCCCGCATTACAGCGTAATTACACCGGAGAACGTCGCCTGGTGCCATGAGAACGGCATCAAGGTTGTTCCATGGACCGTTGACGAACCCGACGACATCCGCCGCATGGCAGACTGCGGCGTGGAGGCCATAATATCCAATTATCCCGACCGTCTCATTGAAATTGTACGATAATTATTAAGTTTCTTCAACTACAATGGCTCGTTATTTAGATCCCCCTAAACCAAAGGCGCAACTTCCCGCCGAAAAAATTGACCCAGAATACAAGGCCATGCGCCTTAAGGTGTTCCTGGGCGCTTTCCTTGGTTATGCCGCCTACTATTTTGTGCGCAAGAATCTGTCGCTTGCGGCTCCGGACATGATTGCCGACGGAATCCTGGATGCCGGCAAAGTAGGACTCGCCATGTCGGCGGTCTCCATTGCCTATGCTTTCAGCAAGTTCGTGATGGGCAGCGTCTCCGACCGTTCTGACGCCCGCAAGTTCCTGGTTATAGGCCTCATCCTCTCGGCCCTTACTATGATGTCCGTGGGACTCATTCCCTTCGGCCAGAATACGGCCGTCAACACCACCATCATCTTCGTCCTCATGCTAGTCGTAGGCTGGCTGAGCGGTTTCGGCTGGCCTCCTTGCGGGCGCATCATGGCCCATTGGTTCAGCCAGAATGAACGAAGTTTCAAGATGAGTATCTGGAATGTATCCCACACCATCGGCAGCTTCTCACTTGGTTTCCTGGCCATCGCCGGTGTTTCCCTTGCGGCCGACATGGGCGTTGTACAGACCTGGAGGGGCAACTTTGTATTCCCCGCCATCGCAGCCCTGGTAGTAGCCCTGTTCTGCTGGTGGGCCATACGTGACACGCCTGAGTCCTGCGGTCTTCCTTCCGTGGCCGACTGGCGCAACGACCACAGCGGCATCAAGTCCAAGGGCCCTGCCGGAGAAAAGCTTCCCTTCAAGGTACTGTTCGTAGACTATGTTCTCAAGAATAAGCTTCTGTGGATTGTGGCCATCTCCAACGTAGCCGTGTATATGGTGCGTTACGGTATCGGAGACTGGGCTCCCACCTACCTTCAGGCCAAGGGTATAATGACCGCGGCCGAAAGTAAGGTAGCCTTCTCCGTGCACAACATAGTAGGTGCCCTTGGAACCATCGCCTGCGGCTGGGCAACCTCCAAAATCTTCAAGGGCCGTTGCGCTCCCATGAATGTCATTTGCATGCTGCTTTGCGCCGTGGGTGTGGTCCTGTACTGGATGGTAGGTTCCGGCTCTATCAACGTAGACCCTCAGATGCAGAAAGTGCTGGTTTACATTGCCCTGTGCCTCATCGGCTTCTTTATCTACGGTCCCGTTGCCCTCACCGGCGTTCAGGCGCTTAACCTGGTGCCCAAGAATGCTGCGGGAACGGCTGCAGGTTTTGTGGGCCTGTTCGGCTACCTTGTGGGAGACGCCGTTTGCTCCAAGATTGTTGTGGGCGGCATTGCCAGCAGCAGTTCCTGGGACGCAGCCATGCTCTCGGTTGCCGTGGGCGCCCTCATCGGCGTAGGTCTTTGTGCCATCCTCATCCCCAGCGAAAAGAAACTGGCCCAGCAGTAATGGGCGCTTATATATAATGAGCCCGGGCGGTTGTCTCGTCCGGGCTCATCTTTTTTTATTAGAATACCAACAGGAAGAGGCCTGCGGCAAGGGCTGCGCCGACCATAGGGCCGACGACAGGGACCCAACTGTATGACCATCCGCTGTCGCGTTTGCCGGCGATAGGAAGCACGGCGTGTGCGCAGCGGGGACTCAGGTCACGTGCAGGATTCATCGCATAACCGGTGGTACCGCCAAGGGACATGCCTATGGACATAATCACGCAGGTGACGGGGAAAGCGCCCAGCGAGCCTGCAGAACCGGCAATTCCGCCGATAGCCAGGGTGTTTCCGGCTGTTCCGAGGGCAAGGATGGCGAATACCAGAAGACAGGTTGCCAGGACCTCGCTGAACAGATTATTCAGTGCGTTGGGGATGGCAGGCATGGTGCAGAAGGTGCCCAGCATGGCATCAGGCTGATCGGCCGTTGCCTTGTAATGATCCTTATAAAATAGCCATACCAGCACGGCGCCAACAAAACCGCCAAGCATCTGGGCCACTACGTAACCGGCTACAAGGCTCCAGTCAAAGCTGCCGGCAATAGCCAGACCCAGCGTAACGGCCGGATTGAGGTGGGCACCGGAAACCGGCCCGGCAATGAGAACGCCGCACATCACGGCAAATCCCCAGCCAAGGGCAATCACAACCCACCCGGCACCTTTGGCCTTGGATTTATTCAATGTAGTGGCAGCGCACACGCCGTCACCCAACAGTACCAGCACCAGCGTGCCGATAAACTCAAATATAAAAGCAGAATTCATAAACTCAAATCTGTCATTGTTGGCCATTTTTGACCGATTTCAGTAACATGAGAAACTCAAATCGGTCACTTTTGGCCATTTTTGTTCGTTTTCAGTTGCAAGGAGGCCTAATGGCTTACCGTCCGCCTTATGGCATCGGCCCAGCCGGCCTTGGCGGCACTCATGTCGGCACCGGAAGGACTGAAGGTCATTTCGGCCTGCCACTGCTGCTTTATTTCGTCCAGAGAGCCCCAAAAACCGACTGCAAGGCCTGCAAGGTATGCAGCACCCATGGCGGTTGTTTCAGTGACTCTGGGGCGAATTACGGCCGTATCCAGGATGTCGGACTGGAACTGCATCATAAGGTTGTTCCGGGATGCTCCGCCGTCCACTTTAAGTTCGGCCAGTTTTACCCTGGCGTCCTTTTCCATGGCGTTAACTATGTCCATGGTCTGGAACGCAATGCCTTCAAGAGCCGCACGGGCTATGTGTGCAGCAGTTGTGCCGCGCGTGATGCCGCATACGACACCCTTGGCATACTGATCCCAATAAGGAGCTCCCATACCAGTAAGAGCAGGTACGAAGTACACGCCGCCGTTGTCGGGAACGGATGCGGCAAGCGCCTCAACCTCTGAAGAGCTGCGTATAACGCCAAGCCCGTCGCGTAGCCACTGGACAACACTGCCACCAACGAAGATGGAACCTTCAAGGGCATAATTCACAGTATTTCCTATCTTCCAGGCAATTGTGGTAAGGAGGTTGTTCTTTGACATTATGGGCGTTTCTCCCGTGTTCATAAGGAGGAAACAGCCTGTACCGTATGTGTTCTTGACAGAACCCGGCTCGGTGCACATCTGGCCGAAAAGGGCCGCCTGCTGATCTCCGGCGATACCAGCAATCGGGACTTCATGAGCAAAGAGAGTGGTCTTGGTGTGGCCATACACCTCCGAAGAAGACTTAACCCGCGGCATCATGGACTCAGGGATATCCAGCAGTTCCAGAAGTTCCTTGTCCCATTCCAGCGTTTTGATGTTGAAGAGCATAGTGCGGGAGGCGTTGGAAACGTCTGTCACATGGACCGCTCCTCTTGTGAGCTGCCAGACCAGCCAGCTGTCAACCGTTCCGAAACGGAGTTTACCGGCTTCGGCCTTTTCGCGAGCGCCTGGAACATTGTCCAGTATCCACTTTATCTTTGTTCCAGAGAAATATGCGTCGATGATAAGGCCGGTTTTCTGACGAATCCAGTCCACCAGTCCCCTGTCCTTAAGGGAATCACAGAAAGCCGACGTACGGCGGTCCTGCCATACTATGGCGTTGTACACGGGAAGGCCTGTTTCGGCATCCCAGACAATGGTGGTCTCCCTCTGGTTGGTTATGCCAATGGCAGCTATGTCCCTGCCGCTGATGCCAATACGGGAAATGGCTTCGGCAATGACAGCCGCCTCTGAAGACCATATTTCCATGGGATTGTGCTCCACCCATCCCGGTTGCGGGAAATGCTGGGTGAATTCCTGCTGGGCAACAGAACAAATATTGCCGTCGTTGTCAAAAACAATGGCTCTGGAAGAGCTGGTGCCTTGATCCAGAGCCAAAATGTAACGTTTATCCATTTAATTCGCCTTGTAATAACTGTTTGCTCCGTCCGGATAGTTTCCGACTGCAATCATGTTCTTGACGGTCTTGAGGAAATTAAGGACCTTGTGCTTGTATGTTTCGGGATCCTTCTGGAAAGAATTCGCGTGAAGGGCGCCGTGGCATACATACTGTTCCTTGTAGCCATGTTTCTTTGCGTCGTAGTTCATCTTCAGGTTGTCGAAGGGGACGAAGTCGTCGGCGTCGCCGTGGATGAAGAGCATGGGCACGGTACTCTTTTCCAGCTGATTAACAGAGGATGCTTCCCAGAAGCCCCAACCGTATTTCTTCTTGGTTACGAGGCTGGCGCTCTGTAGCACATCCGGAGGAATGAAGCGGAAGCTATCCTTGCGGTTGTTGTTGAATTGGACGATTACGGAAGCGTAACCGCAGTCTTCCACGATGCACTTAACATATTCGGGAAGAGGGTCTCCGGAAGCCATCATGACGGTTGCGCCGCCCATGGACACGCCGTGAAGGACCATGAAGGGGTCGTTGAACTTTTCATGTGCGACTTTTATCCATTCCTCGACGTCCAGACGGTCTTTCCAGCCCATCTGAATCTCGTCACCTTCCGAATAACCGTGGTACTGGAGGTCCGGGAACAGGACGTTGTAGTTGAATTCGTCGCGGTACATACGCACCAGGTAAAGGAATACGTAGTGGTTGTCGCCGTAGCCGTGCACCACGATTGCGGTGCCCTGGGCATTTGCCGGATCCTTTGCAGGAACCGAGCAGGCGTGAAGCTTAAGACCTTCAGCGTTTGTAATCCATTCGTCCTTCAGGATACCCTGGGCCTTGAGGCCGTCGTACCAGGCGGTGGAACCGGCAAGCAGAGAGTCTGCTTTGTGGCGGGTGCGTTCAATGTCGTCCACGCCGTGCGGATTGGGTGTAAGGGCGAAATTGGACATGTACTTACCGGCCATGCAGGCACTGAGACCGAAGGCGGTAATGCCAATTAAAGCAATATTAAAAAGCTTCTTCATAACTCTTTAGAACTGATAGTTAATGCCGATACCAATCCACAGACCTGCATCCAGGCCTTTGGTAAAGCACTTGGCGAATTCGGCCGAAATGATGAAGTTCTGGTTCATGGCAATCTTGAGGCCGGCACCGGCGCTGTAGATGAACTTCTTCATATTTGACTCATCGTAGATGGTTCCTTTATAGTCTGCATTGTGAAGAGCATCAAACCTTTCCAAGGTCTTGGCTTCCTTGGGATTGCTTGCAAGATAATCCCTGTATGCATCGAAATTGAAGTTCTTGAGATTGTCATCATTGATGATTCCGTTCATGACATCAGCCCTGTAAGGCTTGGTGATGATACCACCGTCGAAGAACGGGTTAACGGCAATGTAGAAATACTGATTGAAGAGCTTGAAGTTGACAAGCTTTACGCGCAGTTCAGTATTGACCCATGCCATACCTTCGGCCAGAATACGGTTTTCACGAAGACCGCGGATAGTGTTGCTGGAGCCGAAGCCTTCAGAAATCATGTTGCGCTGAACCAGCAGCGGAACATTCTGAATCATATAGATGGGGGTTTCTCCGAGGAGAGTCTGCTGCCATGCGAGACGATATGCGAACACAGGGTCGCCTGCAGGGATATGGATGGGAATGTCGATGTAATGGCGGAAGTATACGCAGGCCTTCAGGTACTGATGCTGGAGAACGTTACCATTGAGATAAGCCTCTGCCCAAATACCTTTGTTTGGAGCAGCCTCAATATCACGGGTGTCGAAGACAAGACCGGCATTGAGTTCAAGTGCAAGGCCTCCGTTCTTTTCATCCTCATGGATGGCACCCAGAGCGATATACTTGTCATAGAGGGTGAGATCACTAGGATTATTGTTAGAACCCAGATAGTATTGTTTGTTTCCATCGGCGTCCTTAACACCGTTGTCTCTCATCGAGCCCATCCACCAACGCCAGAAGTTTATACCGGCAGCCCAATTCAGGTGAGGAACAATCTGCCCCTGGAAATTTGCAAGGATACGTAGCATGTCACGGCTCATCCCATAATAATTGAGATTTTGTCCGGCGCCGGTGTTGCGGTTGGACCAGATGTCGTAATCCTGAACCGAAGCAGGGCCGTTGAAGCCCCAGAAGGTGTACAGGGGGTCTCTTACATACGTGGCCGATGCGTTTACACGCATGCCAGGGATAAGATACTTGGAGTCGTATGCCAGATAGAAACGCATACGCTGGCTGTGAGTAAAGTAGGAGCCTTCCCAGCTGATCTTGTGGAGAGGATCGGGATAGGTAGAACCATCGCCATAGTAATAGACGTCACCGAACAGACCGGCCTGGAAGCCGTTGTCTACTGAATAGGTCGCAGTGGGCAGCACGCCGAAGCTCCAGCCTTTCTTGACTTCTTTCTCTTTTGCGGGCTCTTCTTCCTGCGCAAAGGCGGGAACGATGAAAAGCCCGGCGAAAAGGATGCTTGCTAAGATTTTTTTCATCTTGTTATTTTTTAGTTATTGGTTTTTGTGCTAAATGGTTTTGTCATTTAAACATACAAATATAATAAAAATCCCGTAAATCATACGGGATCAACATCAATAATTATATGTCCGGCGTACTTGTAACGCTTCTCTATATCCGAAACGGCCCGGCAAATTGCCTGTTTGCGCTGTTTCAGATGCCTGTCTCTGGGAAGCGTCATGCGAAGCTGACGTATGTACTTCCCCGCCACTTTGTCCACTGCAGGCGCAAAAGGACCTGTGACAGACACCGCAGACGACTCAATGGCCGAAGCCAGTTCACGGGACAGCCAATCAAGACGCTTTTCACTGCTGTCCTTCACGACGATATGGATCAGACGGGTATAAGGAGGATATCCGAACTGGCGCCGCTCCTCGAGCATGGAGACGTCAAGGGCGTCCTGTCCGGAAAGTTTAGCAAAAACAGGATGCCCAGGTTCACGGGTCTGAATTACAAAGCGCCCAGCCTTGCCGCGGCGACCGCTACGGCCCCTGAACTGTTCCAGGAGCTGGAAGGCTCTTTCATCGGCACGGAAGTCATGCTGAGCAAGGATATTGTCGGCCTGAATTACTCCGACAAGGGTAAGGTTTGGGAAATCAAATCCCTTCGTAATTATCTGCGTACCAATAAGTATATCAATTTCACCTTTAGCGAAACTTTTAATTATGGCGCTTTCCTCGGCAGCATTGTCGCTGTCCAGTCTCGCTATACTGGCCGATGGGAAAACGGCCTGGATTTCTTCTTCAATCTTTTGCGTACCGGCCCCCAGTGGCTTCAGCGCACCGCCACACTTATGGCATGTCCCGGTGTACGTCAGCGTCCGGCCGCAGTAATGGCAGACAAGCCTGTCCGGATTCTTGTGAAGACTGAGGGATACATTGCACGACGGGCACTTGGGAATTGTTCCGCACTCTTCGCACTGAAGAGCGGGCGCATAAGAGCGCCTGGAGCGAAGAAGGAGAACCTGCTCCCCTGCCTCCAGAGTGTTCTGAATTTCGAACAGGAGTTTTCGTGACAAGTCGCCAACCATCCCCCTTTTGCGCCTTTCCGCCACAGTGTCCACTATCATTACCGAGGCATCTTCGCCATTATGAAACTTTTGCTTTAACTGAATCCTTCTAAATATACCAATTTCAGAATTATACAAAGATTCCAAAGATGGTGTTGCGCTGCCCATAATCACGTTTGCGCCATGAATTCCAGCCAACATTATTGCAGTCTCACGGGCATGATAGCGGGGGGCGGGAGAATCCTGCTTGTAAGAGGTGTCGTGTTCCTCGTCCACTATCACAAGCCCGAGATTCCTGTGAGGAAGAAAAAGCGAGCTCCTTGTACCAAGAACCAAGTACGGGTTTCCGGAACGGACAAATTCTGCTGTTTCAAGCCTTCTGCCGGACGTTATTGAGGAATTATACAGCCTGGCCGAAGGAAAAACCTTCCTAACCCTGTCCTGAAGCTGCCCCGAGAGCGCAATCTCAGGAACAAGATAAAGCACCGAACGGCCCGAAGCAAGTACTTCTAAAGCGAGATTCAGGTATATTTCAGTTTTACCGGAACCGGTAACACCATCCAGAAGGACTGTTTTGCCTTCCTCAAAGGCTTTCCTGACAGCATCAGCTGCGCTGGCCTGCTCTGAAGACAGGGGAACCGGAGCCACCTTAAACTCCTCTATAGGCACAGGCGCTTCCGATCTGAGGGATTCCAGCTCCATACGGTATCTCTCACGCGTTGTATCATTCCTGGCCTTGGCAAGCTTTTCCTCGAGTTTTGCCATCTTGACATCAAGCCTTTCGGCACGTCTGGCCTGGACTTCTGCCTGGTCCGACTTTTCGGCCGGATATGCAGCCTTGTAAACTTCACCAACCGTACACAGATAGTACTGAGAAACCTGCCTCCAAAACGCAATTTCCTCCTTTGAAACAGGAGGGACGCCAAGCAGTTTTTTCGCTATGTGACGAATATTTTCAAGGGCATTTTCCGGAGGTATCACGCCTGTCGAACTAACAACCGCGACATAGCTTCTTGAAGCGAAAATAACCTCCACACGGTCCCCTTCAAGCACCGTTATGCCCTCAGGAAGGGAGTAAAAGGCCTCCCATCCCAGTTTTAGGGGAAGTATCACTTGTATGTAGGAAATTTTGCTCATTTTCAATAATTAAAACATTTTTGTTTTGAGCTATAACAAAATTGTTACCGGCGCTTTTTTCTCCCAAAAGAGATCATTTGACTACAAAAATAGGGAAAATCTGCAATTAATTTTGTATTTTTGTGAAATTAACTGCACACCTAAGATAAATGGGAAAAATCATAGCAATAGCCAACCAGAAAGGAGGCGTGGGAAAAACCACTACGGCCATCAATCTTGCCGCATCCCTGGCCGTGCTGGAAAAGAGGGTCCTTATCATCGACGCAGACCCTCAGGCCAACACCACATCGGGCCTTAATTTCGACCCGTCAGCAACGGACCACCGCACCCTGTACGAGATTCTGATAGGCAAGATCGGCGCACCCGACGCCCTTATCCAGACAGAGCTGGACAAGCTGCACATGATTCCCTCGCATATCAACCTTGTAGGCGCGGAAATAGAACTGCTGGACGTACCCGACAGGGAGTCTGTCCTCAAGAAGGCGCTCGAACCCATCAGGGACAATTATGACTACATCATAATCGACTGCTCCCCTTCCCTGGGCCTCATCACCGTAAACTGCCTCACAGCGGCGGACTCGGTAATGATTCCTGTCCAGCCGGAGTTTTTCGCGCTGGAAGGACTTGCAAAGCTCATTCAGACCATACGCATTGTACAGAACGGGATAAATCCCGCCCTGACCATAGAAGGCTTCGTGGTCACCATGTTCGACGGACGTACCAAAATGCACAACCAGGTGGTATCCCAGCTCAAGGACCATTTCAAGGACATGGTTTTCAATACGATTATCCAGCGGAGCATACGCCTGAGCGAAGCTCCATCGTACGGAAAACCCATAGTCCTGTACGACGTAATGAGCAACGGCACGTCCAATTACTTTAACCTGGCACGAGAAGTACTGGAGAAAAACAATGGCTAAGACTGCACAATTCGGCCTTGGGAAAGGCCTCGGAGCACTTCTGGGAGGCGAAGACCTCACCGAACTCAGAAAACCCGTAGGATATATAAACAAGCAGGTCGTAACCCCTGAAGTGAAGCCAAAGGACACCTCTGACGTCCTGCGCATCCCGGTGGACCTGATTGAGGCCAACCCATACCAGCCCCGCATGAGCTTCGACGACGAAGCCCTCCGCGAGCTTGCGGAATCCATCCGCAATTTCGGACTCATTCAGCCCATTACTGTTCGCCGGAAAGGAGAGAAGTACCAGATAATCAGTGGCGAACGCCGCTACCGCGCATGCATCCTTTCGGGTATGGACATGGTTCCCGCATACATACGCGATGCATCCGAACAAGGCATGCTGGAAATGGCCATAGTGGAGAACATCCAAAGGGAAAACCTGGACCCCATAGAGCTTGCTATGAGCTACCAGCGCCTGATGGAGGAATGCCGCCTTACCCAGGAGCAAATGGCCGACAGGGTGGGCAAGAAACGTGCTTCCGTAGCCAACCAGCTGCGCCTTTTGAAGCTTCCCGCAAAAGTCCAGCACGACCTTAAAGTCGGAATCCTGAGCGTAGGACACGCAAAAGTCCTGCTCGCTGTGGAAGACCCTTCAGTGCAGGAAGCCCTGTGCGATATGGTTGTAAAAAACGGCCTTTCCGTCAGGCAGCTGGAAGAAAAAGTAAAGGCCCTCGGGAAATCATCCCCTTCCAAGAAAGATAACGAGGATCCCGGCGAGCTTCCGGAAGTATACTACCGTCTCCTGGAGAATGTGGGCCGGTATTTCGGCGAAAACATCTCCCTGAAACGCACCAAGGAGGGTAAAGGCTCGCTCACCATCCGTTTCGACTCGGATTCCCAGATGGAAGAGTTCCTTAAGGCTCTTGACCAGAGATGACCAAAAGGCTTGTCATAACGCTGCTTGCCGGGCTGTTCTCATGCATTGCCCTTAAAGCGCAGTACCGTGATGACCAGTTCAAGCGGGACGCCTTTTCGCAGACCTATGCCGATTCTACGGAAAAAGCGGCTTCAGACTCGTCCCAGCTGTTCAGTTTCAGCGAATTCTTCGGTGGTCTTGCCCACAAGAGAAAGGCACAGCTGAAAACCCTCACGATGGGCTCCACCATCATTATCGGCGGTAACCAGATTTACAACAAACAGTACTGGAAACTGCCCATTATCTACGGAGGAATAGGTGCCGGTATTTACGGAGGCATACGCTGCAATGTGCTGTACCAGCAGACAGGAGATACTAAATATCAGACATACAGCGCATTGTCCTATGCAGGAGCCGGGCTTGTCTGGTGGGGCTCACTCATGGACGGAGCCGTACAGTATCAGAAAGACAAGTATCCCGTACCCGCAAAATCCACAGTGTACTCGCTCCTTCTTCCCGGAATGGGCCAGATTTACAACGGCGAATTCTGGAAAGTTCCCCTTTACTGGGGGCTTCTTGCCGGAAGCGTCCATTTCTGGGTGGACAACAACGTCCAGTACCAAAGGTGGAAATGGATTCACAACCAGGCCACAGCGGAAGGTGTCGAAGAACGCCCGCCCCAGTCAGCCGAAACGGCCAAATATTACCGTGACGTATACCGCCGATACAGGGACTACTCCATACTTGCGACTGCATTGGTATATCTTATACAAGTTATTGACGCAAACGTATTTGCCTACATGCAGAACTTTGAAGTAAGCGACGACATATCCATGAAGCTGGAACCCGCCGCCATACCTATGGAGTATGCTTCATCGCCCGCTGCTGTGGGCGTTTCCATCGGCCTGAGATTCTGATTCAGTCATGAAAAAAGCAATAATCGCCATACTTATGCTGTCGATTCTTGTTCCCCTCGGGGCGCAGGACAAGCGCAGCAAAAAGCAGATACTTAAGGAAAACGAAGAGCTTCAGCAGCGCATCAAGGACCTTGAGGCCGAAGTTGCAGCCTTCAGGGCCGACGCAGCGGAACGCGAAGCCATACAGGAAGAGCTTTCCGGCGAGAACGAGAACAAAATCTCGTCCGGAATGCAGGACTACGTAAGTTCAAGCACCGATACCCTCCTTGGTCAGTGGTACCTTCACCGCAGCAGCAAAATCCCAGGCAGGGAACAGTACAACATGGATTCCGTGCATTTTACCACCAATGTGCCGGACTCAGTGCTGATGCAGCGCCTCAGGGACATGAACGCATTCATCTCCCTCCCCTACAACGAGACAGTGAAGAACTACATGATCCTGTACTCGGAGAAAATGCCGGCCAAAATGGGCGAACTTCTCGGCCTCTCCGATTATTACATGCCCATCTTCGAGGAGACGTTCAGGCGCTACGACCTGCCGCTTGAACTCAAGTACGTCGCCATAATCGAAAGCGCCCTCAATCCCAGGGCCGAATCCCGGGTTGGAGCAAAGGGCATGTGGCAGTTCATGTACCGCACCGGCATCAATTACGGCCTTAAAATAGACTCCTACACCGACGAACGCATGGACCCCATACGTTCCGCAGACGCCGCCGCACGGTACTTCAAGGACGCTTACCGCATATTCGGAGACTGGCCGCTGGCTATATCGGCCTATAACTGCGGCTCCGGGAACGTGAACAAGGCGATCAAGAGAGCGGGCGGCAAAAGGGACTTCTGGTCCGTTTATGAATACCTGCCCAAAGAAACCAGAGGTTACGTACCCGCCATGGTGGGCGCAATGTATGCGTTCCGCTACGCAAACGAGTACGGCCTGCGCCCCAATCCTCTGGCGTTGCCTGTATATGTGGACACCTTCCACATCCACAGAAACCTGCACATGAACCAGATAAGCGAGGTACTGGGTATTCCCCTGGACGATGTAAGGGACCTTAACCCGCAGTATTACAAGGATATAATACCGGGTGAAGGATCAGACCTTGTTCTCCGTCTGCCATTCAGCTACTCCTCCCCTTTCCTGGAAATGCAGGACTCCATTTACCGCCACAGGGCCGACATCCTTTTCGCCGAAAAGGTTCAGGACGGCCGCGAAACCGTTGACGGAAGGCCAGTCCCTACCTCAACGGCCAGCAAAGGAGAATGGGTGTACTACAAAGTCCAGTCCGGTGACAACCTCGGAAAGATAGCAAAAAAATACCATACCACGGTCAAACAGCTAAAGACCTGGAACAACCTGAAAGGCGACATGATTTCCGTGGGGCAGCGCTTGAAAGTAGGAAAACGTTAGATTTCCAGCATCAGTTGAAAATTGAGCGCCGGCGCAGGCTTGTGCTCTTTTTTTATAGTGTAAGCGGCTCTTAAATAAGCCTTTATAATAAGCCACCGGAACTTGTACTTCCAGCTTCCCATAAGCGCTGCTGAAAGCCCTTTTCCATAATATGCCGGAACGGAGAAAGTTCCGGGAGCATCCCGTTCATAAGTGTAAATCCTGTCGGCCCAGCTATCTGCTGAAAAAGCCGTAAGCCTCAGATATCCACCAAGGGCCTTCCCTTTGTATCCGCCTTCCGCATATGTCAGGAAGGATAGTTTTTCGCAGTACACCAGTTCGCTTCGCAGAGTTCCAGACCAGGGGCCGGTGCCAAGGAATATGTCGGCACGAAAGTCCGAACGTGGCCGCTCATAATTCCTATACCTTTCGGTAAAACGCAGAAGTACCGCAAAATGCGATAAGGCCTGAAAACGCCACTGCGTGTACGCCCTGAGCTGAAAACGCCTTGTATCACCTCCCGGAATCGGAAGGAGCGCCGCGTCGGCTGTAAAAGAAAAACTATGCACAGGAACGCTGCTGCCAAAACCGCTTTTCCCATGCAGCTGACGCCTTTTTTCCGACGAATAATCATATCCCGCAGCAAAGCCATATTCCCCGTTTTTCTTCCCGGAAAAAGCGCTTGTAATGCCCCTCAGCTGGAAAGACAGCCTCGAGCCTCCGGAAATTGCAACAATAGCCGAGCCGGTCCCCGAAAAGGACGAAGACCTGAGCCCAACCTCCCCGGCCAAAAGCACACCACCAAGATGCGCCGTTCCATCGAGCGAGAATGATGGCATTCCTTTGAAGCCCTCTGTAATGACGGTAAAACCAGTCTGGAAGCACTTGCCGTAATAGTCGGCATGGGCACCTGCCATAAGTTTTTTATCCAGGAATACTACGCCTCTGACGTGTCTTGAGGAGTATTCGGCTGATATTCCACGATGCACATCGGCGGATGAATAAGACCATACGGGACTAAGCCCCCCCGCCCTCTTTATAAAGGCTTCTACACTGGAAAAAGCATCCATGGAAAAACCGCTCCAGTGAGTGAGTCCCTGGCCGAAACGAATATTGTAATCGCCCAGGACAAAGCGAAAGGCGCCGGCCTCGGCTTCGGCAAAAAAGGTCCAGTCCTTTCCCCTGTACGCAGCTCCGGCACACCACCAGCTCCCCGTGAGCCGGGCCTTTCCCCCTATAGATGAAAGCGTGGTCCTGAGAAGGGCGCTTGCCTTTAAGCGAAGCGTATCTGACGTCCCCGGGACGCGGTCGGAATGAAGCGAAAGGAATGGCCTGAGGGCATCCACCGCCTCTCGCGAGAAACCGTCCACAAGCGACAGCTCCTCCCATGAAAGGATGTCGCCGCACCTGCCCCTGTAATCCAGAATGGCGGCCTCCTGGTAAGGTGTGAGCAAACCGTAAGAACGCAAGCGGCGGGCGTTCACGCTGATTTTCCTTCCAGAAAGGGCCTCAAGGCGTGAAATCCATTCCGGGGAAATATCTTCGTCGGTCCCGGCGCCGGAAAGGTAAAGGGCGGCCGAAATTATCTCGCTTTGGTCCTGGGCCGATGCCGCCATGAAAGTAAAAAGCCCGAGTACAACTGCACATGCCAATCGTCTCATGCTTTAAAGGTACCAAATGAAATGCAAAAAGAACAGTTTTACTGAAAGTTTATTTCGATATTGTTGTGTTTCAAACGATTTTTTTGACGTTTTTTATTATTTTTGTAAAATTATACGACTAAAACGATGGACCACAAGATTTCCCTGCACGACAAAAGCTTCAGGCTTTACATTCCAAACGCGGAAATAGAACGCGCCATCGACGCTGTGGCAGAAAAGCTGAACCGCGATTACGCAAGTTCCACGGACGATAATCCCGCAATACTTATCTGCACACTCAACGGCGCCGTGATGTTCGCCTCGGAACTGATGAAACGGCTGAATTTTCCTCTGGAGTTCAAGGCCTGCAAACTCGCTTCATATCACGGAACCCATTCCACCGGAGTTGTAACGACCGAGCTTGCCCTCCCCGATGGACTTGAAGGCCGAAGGGTTATTGTGGTGGAAGACATCGTGGACACGGGGAACACCATTGTCGAAATTCATAGCCAGCTGCTCGCCAAAGGAATAAAGGATGCGAGGATATGCACCCTGCTACTCAAGAAAGATGTCTACGACAAGGACATTCCGCTGGACTATGTAGCTTTGGAAATCCCCAACCGCTTCATCGTGGGCTTCGGCCTGGACTACGACCAGCTTGGCCGCAATACCAAAGATATTTATGTTTTAGACGAATAATACCATGAAGTACTACGTTCTCTTCGGCCCTCCCGGTGCGGGAAAAGGCACTCAGGCCGGCGCGATGGTGGAGCGCTACAATCTCTGCCATCTTTCCACAGGTGAACTTCTTCGCAGCGAGATTGCCGCAGGCACGGCGCTGGGCCAGCAGGCCAAATCCCTCATCGAAGCAGGCAACCTTGTTCCGGACGAGGTGGTGGAAGGCATGATCGAGGCAAAATTCCGCTCCACAAAAGGCGTTGACGGCTTCCTTCTGGACGGTTTTCCCCGCACGATAGCACAGGCTCAGGTACTGGACAAGATGCTTGAAGCCTCCGGTGAAGATGTCACCGCATGCATATCCATCATGATACCGGACCAGCTCATCCATGAGCGCATCGCCCACAGGGCCACAATTGAAGGCCGCGCGGACGACGCCCGTCCCGAGATTGTGGAAAACCGCATCCAAACCTACCACGCCAAGACCGAACCCCTCATCGACTTTTACCGCAAAGCCGGAAAATACGAGGAAATTGACGGAATGGGCTCAATCGACGATGTCCGCACCCGTATCTTCAACACAATGGATAAATTCTGATGCATCGCATATTCGTACCTCTATACAACTTCTTCCGGAAGCATAAGGCATTGATGTATGCCCTTCTGATTGCTTCCACAGCCGTTTTCGGATGGTTCGGCCTCAAGCTCAGATACGAAGAAGACATCATCAAGTTACTGCCTCGTTCGTCCACATCCAACGAGCTGGCATTCAGCGACATAGGCCTGGTGGACAAGATCTTTGTCCAGGTCACATCGGCCGACACCCTGCAACCCGTTTCCACCAGGGAACTGGGGCTGGTCATTGACGAATTCTGCCTTAGGGTGCAGGAAAAGGACAGCAGTTCCCACTACCTGAAGGGCATGCTGTACAAAATGGAGATGGACGCCATGTTCGGAGCCATGGACTTCGGCATGGAACATTTGCCAACCTTCGTGGATCCGGACTGGTATCCGGCCATCGAGGAAGTCCTCACGCCCGAAGCCATCGAGGCCCAGATGCAGGAGAACTACCGCCTGATGATGGAGGACGAAACCGGAGATGACACCCAGATGGTTGCCATGGACCCCTTGAACCTGCGTTCCGTTCTGCTGGAACGGGTATTGGGCGGGAACCAGGGCCTGGGTGGCATGACCATCGAAGACGGGCATCTGTTCTGTCCTGACAAGACGGTGGCGCTGGCTTTCCTGTCCCCCACCATGAGTTCCACAAATTCCGGAGAATCCACCAAGCTGGTCAGGATGTTCGACCAGACACGCGAAGAAGTGCTTGCATCCCACCCCGGTGTACGCATTCTCATCCACGGCAATACCCTTAACGGAGTATCAAATGCCGGCTGCATCAAACGGGACCTGGTATTTTCACTGGGTCTGTCGCTACTGCTGATTGTCCTGATAATGATCTTCAGCTTCCGCAGCCTCTCTTTCCTGTGGCAGCAGGTAATTCCGGTAATCTACGGAGCCGTGTTTGCCATGGCCTGCATGTACTGGATCAAGGGTGTAATGTCCCTGATGGCCCTGGGTATCAGCGCCATAGTCCTGGGCGTCGCAGTCAGTTACTGCCTGCACGTGCTCATCCATTTCTACTACGTGGGGGATGTCGAAAAAATGCTGCGGGAGGAATCCACTCCCGTATTCCTGGGCTGCCTGACCACCATCGGTGCCTTTATCGGGCTGTTGTTCACGGAAAGCGACCTGCTGCGTGACTTTGGCCTGTTCGCCACATTCTCCCTCATCGGCAACACCCTGTTCGCCCTGATTTTCCTGCCGCACTTCCTGCGCCCGGAACAAATCCGCTTCAAGCGTTCGCACGGCTTCCCGCTCATCGAGCGCATCAACAACCTCCCCTGGGACAGGAATAAAGCTTTCATCTGCGCCTTGCTGGCTATCATCGTGGTTGGTATCATCTTCAGCCCGCGCGTCAAATTCGACAGCGACCTCCGGAACCTGGACTACCGTAACCAGCAGGTGCGTGAAAGCGAACAGCTTTTCAGCGCCAAAACGGCCGACGGCTATGCGCATCAGTATTTCGCAGCATGGGATATGGACCTGAACCAGGCACTGGATTACAACAGCCGCTTCGGCCATGCCCTGGATTCCCTGCGGGAAGAAGGCGTCATCGCCTCATATGTACCTGTCACCAGGATGCTCCTGCTTTCCGAAGCCGAACAGCAGCGCCGCATCCAGGCCTGGGAAGCATTCTGGTCTCCGGAGCGCATTCGTGCACTCAAGATGAACCTGCAGGAGTCAGGCCGCAGGAACAACATCCCGAAAGGATTCTTCAACTCCTTCCTGAACATGGTCCTGCAGCCATACGAACCCGGCAACCTGGTGGAATCCGGCGTTATCCCGCCCGGACTGCTGTCTAACTATGCCGAACAACAGCAGAGCGGCCGCTACCTGATTTACAACGACATTTCCTATGAACCTGAAAAAGCCGATGAAGTTTGGAAAAAGCTGACTGCCATACCGCACATTCTGGTGCTGGATCCCTTCTTCTACTGCCGCGATATGGTGGAGATAGTCCACGATGACTTCTCTACCACCCTGTGGATATCCAGCCTTTTCGTGCTGCTGGTGCTGCTGATAAGCTTCAAGAACTTCTGGATTGCCCTCATCGCCTTCCTGCCAATGTTCGTGAGCTGGTACGTTATGCAGGGATACATGGCGCTGCTGGGCCTTGAGTTCAACCTGATCAACATCGTCATTTCCACCTTCATCTATGGCATCGGCGTAGACTACAGCATCTTTGTGATGGAAGGCCTCCTGGCCGAAAGCCGGCGCGGAGAAACGTCCATGCTTTCGTTCCACAAAGTGGCCATATTCTACAGCGCCCTCATCCTTGCCATCGTAACCTCCTCGCTCATATTCGCCAAACATCCAAGCATCCACTCAATAGGCATTATTACACTCATCGGCATGGCATCGACCATCTCGATTACCTATTCACTGCAGCCGTGGGTTTTCCGCAAATTGGCCAAAATCCCTTACTTCCGCCGCAGTTTCCGCATACCTGATTAACGCATGGACCTGACCGCTGACCTTTACCTAAACCTTATCCGCGGCGGTGCCGCCAATCTAAGCGCGCACCGTCAGGAAATAAACGACCTGAACGTATTCCCGATTCCCGACGGCGACACCGGCGACAACATGTACATGACAATAGAGGCCGGTACACGCGGAAGCGGAGGCAGCATTGGCGAAATGGCGGCTTCCGTATCGTCCGGCATGCTACTCGGAGCCAGAGGCAATTCCGGTGTAATCCTTTCAAGGATTTTCGCCGGTATAGCCAAAGGATTCAAGGGCCTCGGCCAGGCCGGTGTCCGGGAATTCTCGCACGCAATGAAGTGCGGAGTGGAAGAGGCATACAAAGCTGTATCCCAGCCTGTCGAAGGGACAATTCTCACGGTCCTTAGGGAAGGTGTCGATGCCGCGTCCGGAGCGTCCAGCCTTGAAGAGTTCTTCGACCTTATAACCGTAGCAATGGACCGTTCCCTGCAGCATACCCCTGAACTGCTGGACGTCCTGAAAAAAGCCGGCGTAGTGGACAGCGGCGGCGCAGGCCTACTGTGCATAGTGGAAGGCATGAAGGATGCCCTGCATGGGAACTTCAGCGCTGTCATACCGAGCGAAGCGAGCGTATCTCCTGCCAAGGTGGATTTCAGCGCCTTTACCGAGGACAGCGAACTGGAATTCGGCTATTGTACGGAGTTTCTCCTAAGGCTCCAGCGCTCGAAAGTGGACCTTGACAGTTTCGACGAAAGCGTAATTCAGGAATGGCTTGCCTCTCAGGGCGATTCGCTCGTCTTTTTCCGCGACGGGTCCATAATCAAGGTTCACGTCCACACCAAGGACCCCGGCGCCATACTCACCCGTTGCCGCGAGTGGGGAGAATACCTCACCGTAAAAGTGGAGAACATGACTCTCCAGCACCACGAAAACCACATGGACCAGCGATTTAAAAAAGGTCGCAAAGCCCTTGGCGTGGTTGTGGTAGCTTCAGGGGACGGTCTGTGCCGGACCTTCAGGGAAATGGGGGCCGACGCAGTAATAGAAGGCGGACAGACCATGAATCCTTCGGTAGAAAGTTTCCTGGAAGTTTTCCGGGAAGTGGATGCCGAGCGCATTCTGGTCTTCCCCAACAACAGCAACATCATCCTGTCGGCCCGGCAGGCAGCCGCCATTTACAGTGAAGCCGCGGTGGAAGTAATACCCACCAAGACTCTGGGAGAAGGCTATTTCGCCCTGGCCAACCTTGATGCCGAACTACCGCCCACCCAATTGACACAGGTCCTGGAGGAAGCCGCCGCTTCGGTCACCACAGGACTGGTCTCCAAGGCCATCCGTGATGCCGGCGAAGCCAAATGCGGCGACTATATAGGTTTCAGCGGTAAAGATATCCTGTGCCATTCAGCCGATGCCGGTTCCGCTGCGATGGAACTGGCCGGGAAACTGGACGCCGGAAGCGCAGACATCCTGCTTGTCTTCGCAGGTGAAAACGCTAAGCAGGAGGCCTCCGAGGCCCTTCGAGCCAGTCTCCAGAAACAATATCCCATGGCAGAAACCATTCTTCTGCAGGGAGACCAACCCGTATATGATTATGTAATTGTGATATGCTAAAACTCTACACCGACTCCGACACCGACGTAACCCCTAAAGTAGCCAAGCAGCACGGTTATTCCGGTTTCATTTCCATGCCCTACAGCGTGGATGCAAAAACCATCTATCCCTACGAAGACTTCGATACCTTCGACTGCCACGGCTTCTACGATATGCTGCGCAGCGGCGTCCTGCCCACCACCAGCGCCATCTCCAAGGAGCGCTACACAGAAATTTTCGAGCCCGACTTCGCTGCCGGAAACGACATTCTGTACGTGCACTTCTCCCGTGCCATGACCGCCACCTTCGATGCCATGGACCAGGCTGTCGCAGACCTGAAGGCCAAATACCCCGGCGTCCGCTTCGAAGAAATTGACTGTAAGGGCATTACCACAGTATGCTACCCTATCGTCTGCAAGGCCGGAGACCTGTTCCTCGCAGGCAAGACCCTTGACGAAATCCTTGCCTGGGCCGCGGACGACGTGGACCACTGGGCCATGTATTTCTTTGCCGATGACCTCAAGTTCTTCCGCCGCAGCGGCAGGGTAAGCGGCTTGGCCGCCACCATGGGCACCCTCATCGGGCTCCGTCCCATCATTTACATGTCACCGGAAGGCAAAATGGTCTCTTTCGGCACCGAAAAAGGCCGTATGAAAGCCATGCTGCACCTGGTGAACAAGGTGATGGACCTTGGCCTGGACGCAAAGGAACACGGCATTTTCATCGGGCATACCGACGCCCCGGAGATTGCCCGTCAGGTGGGCGACATGCTTAAGGAGCGTCTTGGAGAAGATCTTAACATCACCTATGTGGAGTGCAACCCCACCGCCGGCAGCCACAGCGGCCCCAACGGCGTAGGAGTATGCTTCCACGCAAAGCATCGCTAAAGATGATTGAAGTTAAAGAAGTCCTTACCAAACGCCAGCAGAAAGATTTTCTCAATTTTCCGCTGGACTTGTACAAAGGCAGCCCGTACTTTGTCCCGCCGCTTTATTCCGACGAGAAAAAGATGTTCCGGAATGACTACGTGTACAACTCCAGCTGCGAGTGGACCTGCTTTGTGGCGTACAAGGACAGTAAACCAGCCGGCCGCATCCAGGCCATCATCCAGAAAGACGCCAACGCAAAAAACAGCGAAAAGCGCTGCCGTTTCTGCCGCTTCGACGCCGTGGACGATCTGGAGGTCTCAAAAGCCTTGTTCACAGCAGCCGAGAACTGGGCACGTTCCAAGGGAATGGACGCCATGGTGGGGCCGCTCAATTTCTCCGATCTGGAGCGCGAGGGCATGCTGGTAGAAGGTTTCCAGGAACCCGCGACTTTCGAAGAAAACTACAACGCGCCCTACTACAAGGATCACGTCGAAGCCCTTGGCTACCGCAAAGAGGTTGACTGGACAGCCAGCCGCCTGTACGAGGCCGAAAGTCCGGAAGCCATGGAGGAACTGGAGCAGCTGGTCGCCTTTATTTTCAAACGCTACAAACTGCATTACGGCACGGCCAAAAACGGCCCGGAACTGCTGAAAAAATACGCCGACGGCATCTTCGACCTGATAGACACATCCTACGCAGGTCTGTACGGCACAGTTCCATTCACCGAGGGCATGCGCAAGCTTGTCCTGGAGAATTTCGCCATGGTCATAAATCCCAAGCATACGGCCGTCATCCTGGACGAGAACGAGAAAATGGTATGCTTCGGCCTCTCCTTCCCCGGCCTTGCCCCGGCGCTTGTAGGGACGCGCGGAAAATACACTCCGCTCACACTCATCAAACTGCTGTACTACATCAAGAACCCCAATATCCTGGATTTGTGCCTGGTGGGTGTAGCCCCGGAATACCTGAACCGCGGCGTTTCCGGTGCGCTTTCCCTTGCCATCATGAAAATGCTTCGGGACAATCCCAGGCTCAAATGGGCCGATACCAACCTGAACTTGGAAGACAACTACGCCATTCAGAACGCCTGGCGCCGTTTCAAACACGAAGAGTGCAAGCGTTACCGTTCTTATGTAAAGAATCTGTATGATTAAGATTATCGTTGACTGCTTCGGCGGCGACCATTGCCCTCAGGCACCCGTAGAAGCCGCTATAAAGGCACTTGAGGCAAACAAGGACCTTTTCCTCATCCTTACCGGCGAGGAAGGGCTTATTCGCAAAGAACTGGAAGGGAAAAGTTACGACGACACCCGTCTGGAGATAATCCATGCCCCGGAAGTAATCGGCTGCGACGAAAAACCCACTGACGCGGTGCGCCTGAAGCGGAACTCGTCCATGATGAAGGCCATCATCCTCCTCAGGGACCGCGACGACATCGCCGCCATGGTTTCCACCGGCTCCACCGGAGCCCTGGTTACCGGAGCCCTGGTGCGCCTGGGACGCATTCCCGGAATCATCCGCCCCGCTTTCTGCCCCATCCTACCCACCATGAACGGCGGGCTTGTGGGCATATGCGACAGCGGCGCCAACGTGGAAGTGACATCGGCCCATCTGAGGCAGTTCGCAATAATGGCGTCCCTTTACATGGAAAACGTCTATGGAGTAAAGAACCCCCGCACAGCGCTGCTGAACGTAGGAAAAGAGGCCGAAAAAGGCGATGATATCCGCCGCGAAGCATACGCCATGCTGAAGGAAACGCCGTCAGTGAATTTTGTCGGCAATATGGAAAGCCGGGACCTTCTGTCCGGTTCATATGACGTAGTCGTGGCCGACGGCTTCTCCGGCAATGTTCTTGTAAAAACCACGGAAGGTACTGCCCTGGAGCTCCTGAAAAAGTTGAAAAAGGACATCTACAGCCGCACAATATATAAGATAGGTGCGCTGCTGATGAAGAAGATGTTCGCCGACGAAAAGAAGTTCATGAACTACCAGAATTACGGCGGCAGCGTGCTCCTGGGCACATCCAAGGTCGTGGTCAAAGGACACGGCTCGTCCAAGACCGCTGCAATTGTCAAATGCATAGAACAGGCATACCGGATGGAAGTTTCCAAGCTTTCCGGAAAGATTGAAACAGAAATAGCCAAATACGAACATTATGAACTCTGACATGTTTGAAAAAGTGCAGGCCATCCTGGCAAAGCAACTCAGGCTTGACCCTTCGAAAATCACACTGCAGTCCCTGATTAAAAAGGACCTTGGAGCCGATTCTCTGGACATACTCCAGCTTCTTATGCGCATCGAGGACCAGTATGGAATAGTCATCCCCGATCAGGCACTTGCAAAGTTTGAAACCGTTGCAGACGTTGTTTCCTACCTCGAGAAGCAAGACGTGCAATTATAGCGTTTGCAAATCCGCATCCCTTTTACTACCTTTGCCGAAATTCCAAGCGAGATGGTCCAAGTATTCTGTAAAAACACCAAGGAAACGAAGCGATTTCCCGAAGGAACCTCCCTTCTGCAAATGCTTTCGGAGTTCGACTGTCACCGTCCCTACCCCATCGTGTCTGCCAAGGTGAACAACGTTTCCCAGGGACTCAAATTCAAAGTGTACCAAAATAAGGACATCGAATTCATAGATGTCCGCGAACCGAGCGGCATGCGAGTGTATTGCCGCTCGCTTTATTTTCTGCTGTACAAAGCCGCCACGGACGTCTTTCCTGGCATCAAGCTCTACATGGAGCACCCCATCTCGCACGGATACTTTTGCCACCTCAGAAAGTCCGACGGCAGCGAAATCACCGCCGAAGACGTTTCCCGCGTAGAGGAACGCATGAAGGAACTTGTGGCCAAGGACATGCCCTTCCACCGCTATGACGTCCAGACGGACCGTGCCATCAAGGAGTTCCGCAAAGCCGGCTACAGCGACAAGGTGAAGCTTCTGGAGACCAGCGGCGAAGCCTATACGGATTATTACACGCTTGGAGAAACGTCCGACTACTACTATGGCAAACTGGTTCCCAGCACCGGTTACCTTAAAGTTTGGGGCCTAATCCCCTACCACGACGGACTGCTTCTGAGGGTTCCATCAAGGCAGGATCCCAGCCGTCTGGCAGAGTTCGAAGACCAGCCCAAGACCTTCGAAATGTTCAAGGAGGCGCTTCGCTGGAACATTATCATGGGTCTCTCGACTGTCGGCGACGTAAACGAAGCTTTCCATAACGGCCGCGCAAGCGAACTTATCCAGATAGCGGAAGCCCTGCAGGAAAAGAAGATAGTCAAGATAGCCGAAGAGATAGACCGCCGCTACCGCAGCGATAATCCCCTGAAGCTTGTGCTAATTACCGGGCCTTCATCCTCAGGTAAAACCACTTTCTGCAAAAGACTGTCCATACAGCTCAAAGCCTGCGGCTTAAAGCCCATGTCCATGTCCACGGACGACTATTTCGTTAACAGAGTGGACACCCCCAAATTCCCCGACGGTTCATACGACTTCGACAACTTCGACACAGTGGATCACGACCTGATGGAGAAGCATATAATGCAGCTCATCGCAGGCGAGGAAGTATCGGTGCCGGAATATAATTTCGTCACGGGCATGAGGGAATACAACGGCAAAACCCTGAAACTAGGCGAGGGCCGCATACTTCTGATCGAAGGCATCCACGCGCTTAATCCGGGGCTCACGTCTGAAATACCCGAAAGCGCAAAGTTCAAGATTTTCATAAATACCCTCACCGGCACCCTTCTGGACGACCATAACATGATTCCCACCAGCGACAACCGCCTCCTGAGGCGCATCGTCCGCGACTATAACAAAGGTGCTTTTTCGGCCCGGGAATCCATATCCAACTGGCAGAACGTACTTGAGGCCGAGCAGAAGTGGATTTATCCATTCCAGGAAAATGCAGACGTGATGTTCAATTCGGCCTATCTTATTGAATTCGCTGTGCTTAAGAACCATGCCGAGCCTATCCTGAGGAGCGTTCCCCAAAACTGCCCGGAATACTCGGAAGCACACCGACTGCTGAAGTTCATCCACTATTTCACCCCGGTGTCGGATAAGGAAATCCCCGCCACTTCCCTCCTCCGCGAATTTATCGGCGGATAACAGGCGCGGCGTAAATACCGAGAAGGATATCCCGGAGCTCTCCGGGATTTTCGTTTAAATGGGCCTCGAAAACGGCTCGCTCAGAAGGAGTGTAATGGTCGGAACAATCCTTACCGGTAAGCATCTGGGCTGCAATGTAATTGTTGGGATAAAGGCGGTAAAGGGACAGTATCCTGGTGTCGATGAGAGATGCCACTTCCCTGTTGAAAGCTGCGGAAGGAAGGCCGCGGAAAGGTTCGAGGTCGTCCCTGGTCAAAGGTTCGCATACGGCCAGATGCACGCGGCCTTTGGGCCTGGTGATTCCGTTCAATATGCTTTCCAGATCTTCCCCGGGACGCTTCACATATTCATTTCCTGACGCTTTAACGGCCGTTTCACGGGCTTTCGCCACGTCGCAGGGCTCCCACTCGTATGAAATTGACAGAGGGCATATATTCAGCTCAGAAAGCGCCAGGACCTTGTCCGAAGGCCCCGAAAGGCCGAACATCTTGACTATCCCCTGGTCAGTGGAATCCATTCCGTCCTTGGTTCGGCCGTTACGCTGCGCAATCCAAAGGCTTTCCCCTTTCTCCAGAATTGCATGGCGGATATATTCAGACAGATATCGGCTTCTGACAAGAAATTCCCTGGCCGAAGAAACGGTATCGGGCCTTTCCACCCTGAACATCTTGTTGCTGCGGCCTGCATCTATGACAAACTGTCCCTGCATCAGGTTGGCGCCGAAAGTAATCTCCGACGTCCTCCGGCCGGCATCCAGCAGGAGCACCTGCAGGAAAGCTGCGTCAAGGACTATGTCCCTGTGATTCGAGACAAAGAGATAGTTCCTGGAAGGGTCCAGCTTCTCCATGCCTTCGACAGTAAGGCCGTCGGTGGTTTTATGGGCGATTGACCAGATTGCATCGTACATGAAACGCCGCTGGAATTCTTCCGCCGAACGGCAGGAGCGCACAACGGCAGCAACCTCTTCCACCGGCTTATCGGGGAAAAGGAAGCCTGAGACAAGCGGGAAATACTTGTCGGCCGCAAGACGCTCCATAGCCTCCGGAATCTCGGCGTCTATGTAGGGACGGATGTCGTCAAACATGCTTTTCACGGTTGTCGATAAATTTAATCGGCTTGCGGGACTTGGCAGGGTAATTGATGGCGGCAATCTCGTTCGAAGGATGGATTTCCACCTTTGGTGCTACCCTGATACGGGAACGGAAACGGTCCTTTATGTCTTTGATCACGTCGAAGTCGGGCTGATACTTGAGGCCGACCTTGACGATCACGTCATCCAGTCCGGCGTCGCTGTCCTGGACTATGACCACGTAATTCTCGATATAATGGGTATTGTCCAGCACGTCGTAAATTGCCGGCGGATAAAGCGTGGTGCCCTTAAGCTTCAGCATATTGTGCTTACGGCCCAGGATGGGAGTGAGCCTGTAACTGTAGCGTCCGCACTGGCATTTTCCTGTAACTTTTGCCGCCAGGTCGCCCGTCCTGTAGCGCAGAAGCGGCATTCCTTCCACCCCAAGCGTAGTGACGACGACCTCTCCCACTTCACCGTCAGGCACGGGTTTGTCGTCTTCGCCTATTATTTCCACTATCAGCAGTTCGGGATGAAGGTGTCCGCCGCAGCCGCAGGGGCATTCGGAGAACGTTGCCGACATCTCGGTGGATGAATATGTGGCAAACAGCTGGACATCCCATTTTTCCTTGATGCGGCTACCCAGAAGATTCAGCTTGAAGTTCTGGTCCCTCAGGCCTTCGCCGATGCCGATAATGCGCTTAATCGAGGACTTGGTATAGTCAAGGCCATGATCTTCGGCCCACTGGATAAGTCTGAGAATGAAGGACGGCACGCACATGATGGTGTCGGGCTTGAGCCGGTTGATGGTGTCCCACTGCAGCTCCGGGATGCCGTTTCCTACACGGACGGCGCTAGCGCCAAGCTCCCGGATTCCCATGAAATAGGCGTTGCCGGCCATAAAGCGCTTGTCCAGCGTTACCATAATCTGAACTAAGTCACCTGGCTTTAAGCCTGCACATTCGAAGCTCTTCTTTTCATTGAATGCCAGACGCCTGAGGTCCTTTTCGGTACAGCCGAAAATGATAGGATCGCCAGTAGTTCCAGATGTCGTCACATAGTCCACTATCTTGGACTTCGGGCAGCAGAAGAAATCTTCGTTATACTTCTGAAGGTCATTTTTCTCGGTAAACGGGATCTTCTGAAGGTCCTCGATTTTCGTGATCTTCTTAATGTCGATGCCGTGCTTGTTGAAGATATGCCTGTAATATGGCGAATTTGCCTGCAGGTACTCCAACGCATCTTTCATCAGTCCTTCCTGAAATGCCTTGATTTCTTCCGGTTTCTTGAATTCTATATCCATAAATACTTAAAATTTAATCGAGTGTAGCCAGTTAATGAAACTCTCCTGCCAAGTGCAGGTATCATTGTTCATGCGGGATTTCTGGGCTCCGAAGCCGTGCCCGCCCGTAGGTTTCTGTATATATACATGGGATACCCCTGCGGCTGTAAGGGCCGAATCAAGGAGTTCCGAGTTCTGATATTTCACAATGGGATCGTCCACACAGTTAAAGAGGAATACCGGCGGAGTATCTGGTTTTACGTGCTTTTCAAGGGACAGTGAGTCACGCATTTTCGCGCTCATGGCGGTCCATTCTCCAAGCAGTCCCAGGCGCGAACGCGAATGGGCATAACGGTTGTCCGAAAGGGTTACGACGGGATAGATTGGAGCAACGAAATCGGGCCTCAGGGACACTTCCGGGTAAATACCGTATGCCGACAGGAAATTTGTCCTGAAATACTCACCTGCGCTCATTACAAGATGCCCTCCGGCAGAAAAGCCCATCGCGCCGAGCGGAATACCAGGATGCTTTTCCCTAACAAGCTGTATGGCCCGCTGAAGGTCGCTCTGCATGTCCGGGAACCTGTGTCCCCTGATGAAAGTCCTGTATTTAGCGGCGAACTCTATCTTTCCGGCAGTCCTGTACTTAAGCACATACGCAGCAATGCCCTCCGAAGCCAGCCACTTCGCCACTTCAATCCCTTCCGCCTGCCAGTCCAGCCAGTGATAACTGCCTCCAGGGCATACTATCACGGCATACTCCGGCTCTCCTTCCGGCAGGAACTCCGTCATAGTAACGCTCATGTCATAATACCCCGTCCCCTTCCAAATCTTCTCCTGAGCGTTAAGCGTAAAATTAAGCAGTAAAAGCAGCAAGATGCAGGCTCCGGAAACTGTAGACGCCCATGTCTCCATGAATGGGAGGGGCCCGCTGCCGCAGGCAGTGGGAGGGACGAAGGCCGAAAGCCTGAAGGTTTCCGGAGCCTGCATCTTGCTGCTTTTGTTATTGTTTCTGCTCATAGTGCAAATTCTCAGGTACTTCACAGCGGGTGGCCGTGAGATATTGTTCTTCGTCGGAGATGCGGGCCGTAACCTGCATTTCAGGATGGGTTTTGGCGATTAGCAAGGCCTCTGCGCCGAAGCCGGCCTCGTCGATGGTATAAGTTTCACCTTTCAAGGCATCGATGCGGCTTAGGTTGGATTTTGTAAGTACCCTGCGGCATTCCCGAAGTGCACCGCTGCCTTTGTAAGCATACTGAATGCCCACCCAGGGAGCAAGATATGCCGCGTTCTCCTTCCTGCGCCTGATATCGGAATACCAGTCCCTGTAGAAGCCACGCATCTGCCTGGTAAAAGCGGCTAAATCGCCTTCTTCCGGAACTGATATGCGGCGGCCCACTTCGAGGGTAAGAGTGGCCGTCCTGAGCAGGAAATCGTGCTTGGGAAGGGCGTCGGAGAAACCGTGGATGCAAAGAGGGAGGACGTCCAGTCCTAGTTCCCTGGCCACCAGAAAAGCGCCACGATGGAAACGCAGTATGCTTCCGTCTTCGCTTCGGGTGCCTTCGGGGAAAATCACTATCGAGTAGCCTTCGGCCACCAGTTTCCGCATGTGGGCACTATTGCGGGAAAGCCCCCACGATGCGGGGAAATACCCGGCTTTGCGGATTACAGCGCCGTAGAAGGGGAATTTCCACACCCAGTCGTTTGTCATAAATATGAGCTTGGGCTGAAGAGCGATGATAGGCAGGACATCCAGATGGCTCTGGTGGTTGCAGATGTATACCGCCGGCTTTGAAAAGTCCTCTCCGACAGGATTCTCCAGTTTGTACGGGCAGCCGGGAATGATGCGCATCGCAAATGCCGCTACCCTGCGGATCATCTTATGGAAGGCCGTTCCGGCGGGGAAAAAGAGACATACCAGGGAAAGGATGGTCATGGCAAGCATCATCATAAGGCCGATAAACAGCGTCCTGATGCCCTGGACAAGGGTAATCGGGGCTTTCCTTGGCTCTCCCCTTTTCGTGGTTAGCCACCTGAACACAAGCGGCGGAAGGTAATAAGCCATCAGCACCACAGTGAGCATGCCTATAACCGTGACCTGCCCCAGCGAGCGCATTGCAGGGTGCTTAGCGAAAGCAAGCACACCTATGCCGATGAACATGATAAGTGCGCTAAGGACAACGGCATTCTTGTAGGAATGGAGAATCTTCTTGCCGGTAGCCCTTTCGTACAGCAGGCCTTCGGTGATGAAAATGGTATAATCGTCCCCCTGGCCGAAGATGAACGTGGCCAGGATGATATTGACGATATTGAACTGAAGCCCTGTGAGGCCCATTATTCCCTCTATCCAGAACCAGCTAACCGCAAGAGGCAGGAAGCTGATCAGCGCTATTTCAACCGAGCCGAAACTTAGCCACAGGAAGAAAAACACTATCAGAGAGCATAAGAGTCCGATTTTGTCGAAATCTCCGGACAGGGCGGACACGAGCTTATCGGCCAGTCTTTCCTCCTGGTCCAGCTTTGCGACAGGTGCAAAATAACTGAGCGGCTGAACTTTCCATTCTGCGTCCATAACGTCGAAAAACGGCTGGAAAGCGTGAGCTATGAACCCTTTTTCAAGGCCTTCCTCTATCAGACGGTCCGAAACATCGGGATGCCTTTCCCAGAACCCGTTCCAGGCGGCAATATGCCTCTCCTGGGCTTCGGAGCTTATATCGGCAAGAGCCACCGTATTCTGCGGCTTAAGGCTTTCCAGAATCTCGAAGCCACGCGCCTGGGAAGGAGTCATGTAGTTGATGTTGTGGAGGTCGGCGTCAAATCCGGTGCGGCCGCTCCAGTACAGTAGGATTCCGCTTATCAATAGAAAGCCCAGGAAAACAGCTCGCCTTACCTCCGGTCCCGCATTGATGTGCCTGTCAAAATCCAGTTTAATGGCCTTCCTGGGGCCTTTGGCAGCAGGTACGAACACCGGGAGCAGAATCAGGACGAACAGGATGGTTCCAACCAGCATCATCGCGCCTATGAAACCGAAGTCCTTCAATGCTTCGGCCTTGAGGAGCAGCATGCTCAAAAAAGCGCCTACAGTGGTGACGTTTCCCACCAGCAATGGTGTAACCTGCTCCGAAAGAGCTTTGCGCTTATCGGGCTGGTACTTGAGATGGTCCACGTAATGCAGCGGATAATTCACCGCAATGCCTATTATGGTGCTGCCGATACCGAGCACTATTATGCTGACGCTGCTTTTGAAAAGAGCTATTATGCCAAGGGCAAGTATTGCGCCGCTGGCTATGGAAAGAAGTATCCAAATAACGTCAGAAAGCCTTCTGTAACTTAGCCAGAGTACGATTCCTATCAGCAAAGCCGCCAGGGCCAGGGCCAGAAAACTGTCCTTCCTTATCCTGGACGCATTCTCCACCGCCACTTCGGGGCCGCCGGTAGAGCTGATGGATATCTCCGGAAAATCTGCTCCCACCTCGTTGATAACCGTCCTCAAGTCGCGGACCAGTCCTGCATTGCTGCCGCTTTCGCTGCCGCCGTACGGCGAATCGAAAAGGATAATTCCTATCTCTCCGTCGGCCGTGAAAAGGCAGCCATCCTCCAGGCGAGAATCCGGCTTAATGGCCTGCAGGCGCTCCAGTACAGGCGAGTAAAGGCCCAGAGGGTCCGAGCGCATATATTGGGTCCTGAAAGGGTTGGCACCGTAAAGCGCCAACTTGTCATTTTCAAGGGCACTGCCGATGAATCCTGGAACCGCAAGAAGGGAATCCATACGCGCATAATCCCCTTCTTCAAGAAAATAGGGCCAATTGGCGCTCAGGAAACGGAATATCTCCAGAGCCTGGTCCTGCGAGGCTGTTGCCTCTATGGGAAAATCCGGATTGTAAAGATTCCACTTTTCTTCAAAGGCACTCATGGCATCCAACTTGTCGTCGATGCCTCCCCCTTCGAAGAAAACAGCCATTGTCTCCTGCCCTGATGTCTCTTCCTCAAGCTCTTTGCCTCCGGGCAGAAATGCAGTTATGTCTTCCTGGAAATCGATTCTCAATGCGCTGACGATGCAAAGCACCAGCAGAACGGCCCAAATTGCCGCAGCCAGTCCCCTGCGGGCCGACAGAAAATCGTAGATATTAAGGAAAAAACGCTTCAAATGCCGTTCTGCGCCTTATATATCTACAAATATACGCAATATTTTCCTTAAGTCAAACTTTGAAAAGTCACTCGAGGGTGACGCTCATTTTGGCGCAAAGCTCTCCGGAAGGGAGAATAGCCTGGATGGAAGCTGTACCGTCATCGGAAACTTCCCATTCGTAAGTGAGAATAAGCCCTTCGGCAGTAGGGATTACGGGAATCAGGAACTTGATGTCCTTGGCACCGGTCATCTTCATTCCCATGCATTCCAATGCCATTTGAACAAGAGTAACTCCGGGGGTAATGGGATACCCGGGAAAATGGGCTGCATAGATGGGGCTTTCGGGCAGAAGCTTCACCTTGGCGCTGCAGTCAGTTTTTTCAACGAGAGTATAAAGTATTCCTTCAAGCATCTTTGTCGAACAAATTATCATCCAGTGCAATATCAGTTTGCACGTTTTTGAATTCAATTTGGCTCCAGTCACCGTTCCGGGACTTTATCAGGGCCGATTTTATCCTTAGGGTACCCACTTCCACATCCAGCGTCACCTGCATGAACAGCTGTTTCAAATCACGCCTCAAGGGTACCAGTATTACCGTATATCCGTCGCCGTAATTCAGCACATTAGCCCTGAAATCCTTGGCCTGCGGAAGGCGGAAGCTTCCGGAAGGGGGTTCGCCATTGAAAACGGTGAGGTTCTTCACGGGAGAAACGCATTCCCAGCGAAGCCTGTCCGGCTTTGCCAGGTACACGAACCCATCGCTTTCAAGGTTGTCCGTAAGCATTTCCGAGTGCTGTACCCTGTGCCACTGAGCCTTAAGAGTAGAAGGCATGTTCGCCTGAAGTATATCTTCAGCGCTCGGCAGCGCCTGGGCTAAAGCCGAAGCGCAGCAAAGAAAAGCACAGAATACAGTCAGAAGCTTTCTCATTTGGCAATCAGGAAACAACCTCCGAGGATAAGGAATACTCCAATCCACTGGGTCCAGACCACGTTTTCGTGGAAGAAAATAATGGCCACGAACATAGCCAGGATAAAGCTCAGGGACGACAGCGGATAAACCACGCTGAACGGGTAGTTCTTAAGCATGTAGGCCCATTCCACAATTGCGGTGACAGCAAGCACGCCGGCTATTAGCAGCGGAACATTCGCGAAAATGGAGTCGCGGAAAAACGGCCAGGTGAATGAGAACGAGCCCATCTTGTCCGACGCAACCTTGAAGAAGGACTGTGCGCCGCACATCAGAACGGCTTGGATTATTGCAAGAATTGCTAATTTTAACATAGTGCTATATGTTTTATATGGCTGAAATTACTACTGCAACGGCCCTTTCACCGCCGGGAAGGCCGGAGGCCTCCATATTTGGAGTTCTCTCATCCCACCATCCTACGAGGGCGGTATCAATGTCGCCCAGGCCGATCTGCATTATCGCATCCTCAAGGGCGCTTAGGAAAGAACAACCTGTATGGGCGTATGTTGCATTGTATCCGTGGCATCCGAGGCGGATGGCTACAAGGGAGCCTATGGTATTGTGCGTGCTCTGCATGAAATGCGTGGGCCTCATTGCGGCATCTCCTATCTCAAGAACACCTGCAATAAAAGACTCTGTATTCTCCATGCAGCCGTAATCGGTGGCGGCAATAATGGCGTCCGGCATGTCCAGGCCCGCTTTTTCAAGCGCTTTGGCCGATGTCCATACAGCCCTTTTCAGGAGCCTTCCCATTCGGCGCGCTTCCATGGGGCTCACTACCTCACGGAAGTCGGGATCTTCGGCCCCAAGGCTCACTATGGAGAGTATTCTGACCTGGCGCATCATAGGGCACTGAATATTAGGGAACTGTCGTTGCCGCCAAAGCCGAAGGCATTGCACACAACGTTCCGGAGCTCTTTCTGCATAGGCTTGTGGACAGGAACTATGCACGAAGGATCCTCCGAAGTCCAGTTTGGCTGGTAAGGTACAAAGCCTTCCCTCATTGCAAGCAGGCAGAACACTGCCTCAACCGATCCGGATGCGCTTGTAGTATGTCCGGTAAGACACTTAGTGGACGAAACAGGAGGCAAACTTTCCCCGAATATCCGGCTCAGCGCTGCGCTTTCAGAAGGGTCGTTACTGGGAGTACCGGTGCCGTGTGCGTTCACATAATCTATAGAGGAAGGCTCCAAACCGGCCATTTTCAATGCTTTTGCCATGGCCAGGAAAGCGCCTTCGCCGTTTTCGGACGAAGCCGTCTGATGGAAAGCGTCACAGGCATTGCCCCAGCCGGAGAGCTTTGCAAGGGGCTTTACACCCCTTTCCCTGGCGCTTTCAGCCCTTTCCAGAACAAGATAAGCGGCGCCTTCGCCAAGGTTAAGGCCTGCACGTTCAGAGTCAAATGGAGAGCACTGCCTGCTGTCCAGTATCATCAGGGAATTGAAGCCGTTGTAATGGTAGTTCGAGAGGCTTTCGCTGCCGCCGCACACAACGACGTCGCACTTCCCGCTGCGGATAAGATTCGCGCCAAAAATAATGGCGTTTGCCGCCGACGAGCAAGCTGTTGAAAGCGTTGTCGCATCTTTGAAAAGACGGCCGAAGTGCCTCGCAGCCGCATCAGTAGCACCGCCACAGCTGTGCAGGGCCGAATAACGCGGATACTGAAGCTCCGTAAGGTCCATGCCTCCGACAGTGGTCCCGGAAACAAGCATAAGGCCCTCCATAGAGCCTATACCGGCCTGGCCGATTGCCTCCTGAAGAGCCAGAATGGACATCAGGCTGGTGCGGGGAAGATCTTCCGGTGCCCCGGCCTTCTGAGCCATCTGTGCGTTTGTCATGGGGATTTCCCCCACAGGACGGTCCTGAAGTCTGGTCTTCAGATACTTCACGGGGCCTATCCCGCATTTGCCACAGCGGAGCGAAGCAAGGCTTTCCTCCTTGCCCACGCCAATAGCGCTGACAGTGCCTGCGCCCGTTATGACAATCTCCGGAATCATCGAAACTATTTGGTCCTGTGTTCCTTAACGTAGTCGGCCATTACGACGATGCTGCGGAAAACCGCCTTTCCTTCTTTAGGATTGGTGATCTTGATTCCGTAGTTCTTTTCCAGAAGCACAATAAGCTCCAGGACGTCGATGGAGTCAAGTCCGAGGCCGTCGTCCCCGAAAAGAGGTGCATCGTCAGATATGTCTTCAGGTGTCATGCCTTCAAGATTGAGGGCATCTATCACCTTGAGTTTCAACTCGTCGATTAAGTTTTCCATATTATAGTGAAAGTTCCTTTATCTGTTCAATTTCATTCCGTTCGATTAGCCAGGCCTTTGCAGTCCACTCTTCATCGCTGCGGCAATCGGACCAGGCGGCCATGACGGAGGATGTCTCCCCGTCCTGGAAAGCCTCGCGGATCAGCTCCAAAATCCGTACCCCGTCGAACTCAGGCAGCACGTATGCGCCTGTTTCTCCAGCCCATTTGTTGCGTATGGCAATTTCGCCGGTTACAGTGTTTGGAATAGTATAAACGAAAATCGCCGGAGAGGGGAAATCCTTTATGGTTTCCGCGTAGTTCCTGTCCGTGAGCTGAGAGCCTTCGTGGCTGAAAAACAGGATTGCCCTGTCGGTCCTTGGAGTAAAGCGGTCCGTATCCTCTTTTGCGAGCATTTCGGCAAGAAGAAAGCCAAGGCGGCAGGCGGTATCCATCTTGAAAAACTTGGGATAATCGCCTGCGAGTGAGCGGTAAAGCGTCGGCAGGGATGCGCCGGAAGGTATAACTGAAGTTCTCATTGCATACCTCCTTTTCTAAGCAGCATCGCCCCGTTAACTCCGCCAAAGCCGGACAAGAGCTTTATTATTGAATTCCCCTTAGCGGGCCTTTCCTCCGCGGAAATGCCAAGGGGATACGTTACTCCCATTTCGGAGAACCCACGGCTCGGAGGCACTATGCCTTCGTCCAGGGCCGCCATCGAAAGCACGGTTTCAAGTACTCCGGCAGCGCCCATGGTGTGGCCGAAAGTGCCTTTCATGGCGCAGATGGGGACGTCGTCAAGGCCGGCTCTGTGAAGGGCTATGGATTCCATTTCGTCGTTGTAAAGTGTGGCGGTGCCATGCACGCTGACGAAAGCTATGTCGGACTTGTCCACCAGCGGAAGTACGCGGCTCAGGGCCTGGAAACTGCCTTCACCCGTACGCGAGGGGCCAGAAATATGGTTTGCATCGTTCCTTATGGCGCCGTCAACAAGCTCCCATGCCGAAGGCCTTTTGGAAAGAATCACTGCCGAAGCTGCTTCGCCCAGATTGAGGCCTTCTCTGCCTGCGTCGAATGGCCTGCAGGGATTAGGAGACAGAGCTTTAAGGCACTGGAAGCCAGTCACGAAGAAACGTGACATCACTTCGGCGCCTATTACAATAACATCGTCGAAAACTCCGGCGCGGATCATACGCATGCCCTGAATCATTGCGGCCATACCAGAAATGCAGGCGTTGGACGTAACGAAAGGCGTCGATATAACCCCGAGTTCCGATGCAATCTTCTGCGCGGTCACAGCTGGAGAAACGTCTTCTCTGCCGATTTTTTCTATTTCGCCTTTGATAGTGGAAACGATAATGCCTGTCCTGGGGCTGGCGGGATTCACTCCGGAATCCATGGAAAACGCCTTCCTGGCCGCCTCAACGCCGATTTGTACAAGGAAAGAAGGACCGTCGACGCCATTCTTGTCGAAAAGCGAGGCGCAGAAAGGCTCGCCCCAGCCTTCATGTAAGGATATTGCACTGCGGCCGCTGCAGACAGCCTCCAGCACCTCGATTACCGAGCTGCCGATTGGCGTAACGACACTGCTGCCGGTGCAATAAACCTTAGTCATTCTTGAGGGCCAATTTCAGTGAAGCACGGCATATGACTTCGTCCCCGCACTTTACCTCTATGTCTGTGAGGGTTACGCCGAACACTTCCTGCTTAAGTTCAACTCTGGTATCCAGCCTTTCCCCAGCGCGGGGCAGACGGAAGATCCGATACTTACGGACCTGTCCGATAAAGCCAATCGCTACTGGTATGTGAAGTATGTACTTGGCAACGTATCCGTTACGCACCGCGCTTGCCTGGGCCATGTGTTCTATGAGTCCGGCGGCGCTGAAACAGTCGCCGTCCATCATCAGGCCGCCTTCCATTGGAGTGAAGGATACGCAGGTGATATCGTCGTGATAGTCCTCCAAGTGGTCTACAAAACGGAACGGGGGCTGCTGGGGCAGCAACTCATCCATGGATATGTCGTGAAAGGCTTTTGTCATGCCCAAAAATCGTAAAAATTATACCACTGGTCCGGATACCGGCGGACTGTATTCTCGAGACAGCGGGCGTATGCCCTGGCAAGGGAATTCACGTTTTCAGTCCTGATACCATCCTCCGGAGCCTCCAGTTTCTCCATAATGAAACGGTAGCCCGTCATGCTCTCCTTCATCACGAAAACCGCGTAGGCTGGAGTCCCACGCTGCGCGGCCAAGGTAAACGGCCCTGCGGGGAAGGAAGCCTCCGCACCAAGGAAATCCGCCTTTACTGTTTTTTCAGACCCAAAGGGCCTGTCCGCGGGTAGTGATGCGATTTCGCCATTTGCAAGTGCATTGTTAAGGGCGAAAATATGCGACATATCCTCACTGACGGGCACCATCTGCACGTTTGTATGTGCAAACAGGCGGTCGCGATTCTGCATCACTGTTTCAGTTTCGCCAGCATACACCAGTACGTTCATCTTCTTTTCGGCCCGAAGCATGTATCCGGACATTTCGAAGTTCCCGCAGTGCGAGCTGAGCATGATGAAGGCTCCGTCAGAAGCACTCAGTCCTTCGAAAATCTCTTTGCCCGGACCTGTAATGGTAAAACGCCTTCCGGCATAGGCCGCAAAGCGGTCCATCACTACCTTCCCCATGTTGTACATGTTGGAAAACACATGCAGGGCCGACTTGACGGCACCGTACCCTATATGACGGCTGAAGAAGGAGTATGAGGCGCGGCGGGATTTTCTGTCGAAAATGACGTAAAACGGTATAACCAATGCCATTACGCCATAAAGGAGCCCAAGCGGAAGGATGCGGAAAAGCCTGATAAGCGTCCGCTGCATCCAGGGCGTTCCGTCAGTGGAGCCCTGCCACGCCATATTGGAGTCTTTAGGCAACGTGCTGCTGGATGAAAGCGCAGAAGTCGTCGAAGGTCTTCAGGTCCTTGAAATCCTCGGGCTTCATCTTGTAGTGGAAAGCTTCTTCGACAAGAACGACAACGTCCACAACCTCAAGCGAATCGATGCCCAGGTCTTCTTTAAGGCGGGCTTCACCGGTGATTTTTTCTTCTTCAATCTCGAGGTCTTCTACGAGGAACTCGGTAACTCTTTCTTCAATCTGCTGTAAAGTCATAATAATCAAATATTTAAATAATTATATCAGATAAGATCTATTTAGGGAGTGCAAAGTTAGCAAATCTTTCCGGATTTGGAAAATTTAGACTTTCTGTTTCCCGTTTCCCGTTTTTTTCTTATTTTTGCAAATCAGTCCAAAGGCTGGAAGACACAGACTGCCTTCGCCTGCGGGCAACAGCATGTTAAAAATGGAAAAGGGACCTATCTCTCAGTTCATTACCCACAACTACCGTCATTTCAATTCCGCAGCCCTGGTAGACGCTGCAAAAGCCTATGAAGACCTCCTGAACAAGGGCGGCAAGATGTTCCTCGCCATGGCCGGCGCCATGAGTACCGCAGAACTTGGCCTTTCCCTGGCCGAAATGATTCGCCAGGACAAAATCTCCTTCGTCTGCTGCAGCGCAAACAACCTGGAAGAAGACATCATGAACCTTGTGGCTCACAACCACTATTACCGTGTTCCCGGTTACCGTGACCTCACCCCCGAACAGGAGCAGGAGCTCATCAACAACCACTATAACCGCGTAACGGATACTTGCATTCCGGAAGAAGAAGCATTCCGCCGTCTGGAAAAGCACCTTGTAGAGGTTTGGGACAAGGCAAAGGCCGAAGGCAAGCGCTATCTCCCCTACGAGTTCATCTACCAGATGATCCGCAGCGGCGTTCTGGAGCAGTATTACGAAATCGACCCCAAGGACAGCTGGGTAGTTGCTGCATGCGAGAAGAACATCCCTATCATCTGCCCCGCATGGGAAGACTGCACAACCGGTAATATCTTCACCGCCCACGTAATCCGCGGCGAATATGATCCCCACATGGTGATTCAGGGCGTGGAAGTCATGATGTTCCTTGTGGACTGGTACAAGAAGAACGCTCCCGGCGTTGGTTTCTTCCAGATCGGCGGCGGCACCGCAGGAGACTTCCCCATCTGCTGCGTTCCAATGATGGAACAGGATCTTGGCTGGGAAGGCACTCCCCTCTGGGCATACTTCTGCCAGATTTCGGACTCCACCACCTCCTACGGTTCCTATTCCGGCGCAGTTCCCAACGAAAAGATCACCTGGGGCAAGCTTGCACCCGAAACTCCCAAGTTCATCGTAGAATCGGACGCCACCATCGTAGCTCCCCTTATCTTCGCATACGTCCTGGGCTGGTAAGCTCCCGGTACATATAATATTAAAGCCTGCACTCGTAGCAGGCTTTTTTCGTAGCAAAAAAACAGCAGTATATTTTCAAAACCCTTCGTCGCTTCGCTCCTCGTCCCTCCCACGTCTTTCATCGCCCGTGCCAAAGCAAGCTTTGTCCCGTGCGCTAAAATCCGCGGGCCCCTCCCATTCATGAGACATGGGCGTCTACAGGTTTTGAAAATATACCGCTGTTTTTTTTTGCAAATTTAAAAAAAGTTTCTACCTTTGCAGTGTACTATTTTACTAATACACACAAAGACATGATTTCAGTTAAGGATTTATCGTTCAGTTACGGAAGCAAGGGAGTTCTGAAAAACATCTCCATGGAGCTTCAGGGAGGCAATATATACGGCCTTCTGGGCGAAAACGGAGTGGGTAAAACCACACTCCTTACGCTTCTCGCAGGCTTGAAGAAGCCGCAGAGCGGCAGCATCGACACTGACGGCCGTGCACCCTTCGACAGGCAGCCTTCCCTTCTGGGAGAACAGTTTTATCTGCCGGACGAAGTTGCCCCAGTCCCTGCAAAAGCGGCGGATTTCGGCCTGGAAAGAGGAAAACTATGGCCTTCATACAATCACAAGATTTTCCTTTCTGCGCTAGAGGAATTCGAAGTCTCCCCTACCCAGCGGATGGACAAGATGAGCGCCGGCCAGCTCAAAAAGGCCTGGATATCCTTCGCACTGGCATGCCAGGCAAGGCATTATTTCATGGACGAACCAACCAACGGCCTGGACATCCCTTCCAAAGCCCAGTTCCGCAGCGCCATAATGCGCTACACCGGCGAAGACAGCCTGGTGGTCATTTCCACGCATCAGGTGAGGGACCTCGAGAATATCATCGACCCCATCATTATCCTTGACAAGGAGGACGTGCTTCTGAACGCTTCAATCGAGGAAATTTCCAAAAAGCTCTTCTTCGACTACGGAAACGAGATCGTTCCCGGCGCACTTTATCTGGAACGCACTCCCGGGGGTGCCATTCAGGTGTACCCCAATACCACCGGCGAGGAATCCAAGGTTAACCTTGAGGCCCTCTTCAACGCCGTACATGCACATAAAGATGTAATCAAAGCCCTGTTCCAATAATGAAAAGCGAATTTTTTTCTGGTTCCCGTTTCTGGACCTATTATAAATACGACCTTACCCAGCTTTGGAGAAACCACATGAAAGCTGCCGTAGGTATCGGCCTGTCCGGCCTTATAGCATATGTATTCGTGGTTCTTCTCAGCCTTATCCGGGGGATTGGCTGGCACGGCATTCCTTTCGATGCCCGTTTCGCCATTATGGTAGCCGCATTTGCTGCCCTGCAGCTTTACCAGACGCGGACCTACGGTCATCTTACCGACAAGAGCAAAGGCTCGGCCTGGCTTATGGTGCCGGCATCATGTTTCGAGAAATGGCTTTCGATGATTATCAACACACTGATCGTTATTCCCCTGGCCTTTTTCGTCACCTACCTGGCGGTTGACAGCCTCCTGTGCCTCCTTGATCCGGGCATCGGCACTGCTGTCGCATCGAAGATTTCCGGCGGACTTGGTTCCTTCAGTTCAGGACTGGTTCAGGTGAACGGGACTTACGACACAACCTGGAGTTTAGGCATGGTGGTAGGAATCCTTCTGGCTTCTTACTGCGTCAATTTCCTCTACTACCTCCTCTGCGGCATTTGTTTCAAGAAAAACAAAATACTGTCGGCCCTGGGAATAGCAATGGTTGCCGGGCTCGTCCTTTCCTTGATACTGGGAGCGACAGGATTAGAAAGCCTGGTAGAAGCCCCTGACTATGAGGACTTTGCTTCGGCCGAAAAAGACATACGCGCACTCCTTGGCACATTGACAGCCGTGATGTGGATTGTAGCTGCCGGTCTTGCCGCAGGTATCTATTTCAGGATAAAAACCATAAAGCACTGACGTCTATGGACTTCCATTCAGAAAAACCAATCTATATTCAGATAGCCGACGCAATCTGCGAGGGCATCCTTTCCGGGTCGGTAAAAGAGGAAGACCGCATTCCCTCCGTCCGTGAATACGGCGCGCAGATTGGCGTAAATCCCAATACGGTGATGCGCGTTTACGAAAAACTCACCGCCGAAGGTATTCTGTACAACAAGCGCGGCATAGGATATTTCGTGTCACCGGGCGCCCGGGGCATAATACTTGAAGTGCAGCGCAGGGACTTCGTAGAAAAGGAAGTTCCCCAGATACTCCGTCGCATGGAGCTTCTTGGACTTGACATAAACGTATTTAAAAAGCAATAAGATGAACAAAGTAGTTAAAGTAATGCTTGCCCTGGCGGTAGCTCTTTCATTCGCAGCCTGCGCCCAGGCTAAGATCGTCCGCTGCAAAGGCCCTGTAAAGGTTCAGGAGTTCAATGAGCTGAAGAACTTCAACAGCATCGTGGTCAACGGCTCGGCCGACATTTTCCTTACTCAGGAAAAGCATTTCGGTGTAAGCGTCAGAGCTAACGAAGAGGTATTCAAATACCTGGATTTCAAGGTTGTGAATGACGTCCTTTACATCGAGACCAAAGACCGCGCAAACATCATCGCCGAGACATACGATATCACCATCAGCATGCCGGACATTAAAGCTCTTACCGTAAATGGTGCAGGAGACGTCAAGGTAATGGACGGTTTTCTGGTAGAAGGAGACCTTTCCGTGAAAGTGAACGGCGCAGGAGATCTTTCTATTGGTGACGTTGAAGTAGAAGGACTTAACGTTACCGTGAACGGTGCCGGAGACGTAGATATCGAAAAGTTGAACGCCAAGACAATAGCCGTAACCGTGAACGGTGCCGGAGACGTGGAAGTTTCCGGCAAAGCCGATGTTGCTTTCTTCAAGGTCAGCGGCGCAGGCGTAATCGACGCCCGCGGCCTGGAGGCCGGTTCGGTAGAGACCAAACGCGCCGGTGTGGCTATAATTCGCCTTCCTTAAAACGCCTGATATTCAGAGCCATGCCGCTTGCAAGACGGGCCCTGGCTTCCTTTGAATTCCACGCAATGTGGGGGCTGAAAATGATCCGTTCGGGATGCTGCAGATGCATCAGCGGACTATCAAGGGGCAGCGGTTCCGTTACATAAACGTCAAGCGCGGCACCAGCAATAAGGCCTTCGTCCAAACCACGGGCGAGGGCTTTTTCGTCGGCTATGCCTCCCCTGCCTGTATTCACAAGGAAAGCACTCCGCTTCATCTTCTTAAGCTCGTCATAGCCGATTAGCCCTGCCGTACGCTCATTGTAAGGAGCGTGTATGGAAATAACATCGGACTTTTCCAGAAGCTCGTCCAGGCTCACGCTGGGGTAATCCTTGCAATGGGAAGTACCAGATGTTGAATAGTATATGACTTCCATGCCGAAAGCTTCGGCAATTTTTGCGACCCTCTGTCCTATTGCGCCCATACCCACGATTCCAAGGGTTTTTCCGGCGATCTCGGTGAAAGGATGGGCATAGTCCACATGCACAGGATTGCGGCTGTATGCGCCGCTTGTCACGAACTCCTGATAATGGAAAGCCCGGCCGGTAAGGTTAAGGATGTGCATCCAGGCGGTCTGAGCCACGGAATCCGTGGAATACGCAGCCACATTTCTGACCAGCACTCCCCTTTCCTCGCACAGTTTTACATCGATATTATTGATTCCCGTACCGGCTTCCTGCACCATCTTAAGCCTGGGTGCTGCATCAAGGAAAGCCTTGTCCACCTTTACTTTGTTCAGTATGGCAACATCGGCATCTTTTACCCTTTCACGGGCCTCTTCGGCAGTTGAAGAAGGATAGCATACAAGTTCGCCGAGAGCAGCGATTTCATGCAGGGAAGCATCTCCCATGGATATTGCGTCAAGGAATACTATTTTCATAATACGCTGAGTTTTGCACAAATTTAACAGAATTTTCGTATATTAGCATCTTGTAATGGCAAAAGTGGAAGACATACTGGCCCGAATAGACGAAAAAGCCCCTTATTCCATGGTGCTTGAAGCCTCCGTGCGGGACTATTGTGTACTTGCCTTGAATTTCCTCCGAGGCCAGGCGGACTTTTCCCGTTACTTCGAATGCAAGCTTCCCGATCCCATGCCCGCGCTTGAGAAAGAGCTTTCTGTGTTAAAGCATGCGTCAGAGCGTTACTGCATCGGCCTGTATTCTCCTTCAGAGGAAGCCATTCTGGCAGACTCCATCGCCGACGTAGCCTTCGCCCAGGCCCAGCGCCTTACCCTCGTGACTCCCTCCACTCCCCAGGCCGACGACAGAGAAAGGGCCGACGTCTACATCGTCGCAGTGTACACACTCTTCGCACTTGCCCTCCATGGCCGTACGGACTTCGCCGTCCTTTTCCTGGAAGCCTGGGACAACTTCGTCACCTTCGCCAGCGCCCGCACCATCCGCAAACACTACGACCGCAGCTGGAACAGCCGCTACGAATCCCTCTTCTATCCCCTGGGATAACTCACGTCCTCCATTCTTACGGCCTCGGTCAAGAAAACCGGCCAAGACGTGACCGTCGTCGTACAACCTGACGACGAAGGGAAAGAAAACGGCCAAAAACGTGACCGAGACCGGACGATGGGAGATAAAAAAAGAGTGTCGGCCTGTCGCAGGCGGACGCTCTTACTAACCACATAATTAATAACACTAAAACTAATAACCAATAGACTGATTCCGATGAGAGAACCTCACTTCCTCAATCCGGATGCAAAGTTACGGCAATTTTTTGGATTTGCAAATTTTTACAAAAGATTTTTTACAAAATTTTTAAATATTTACGCAAGTCGCTAATAATAAGCCAATTAAAGTGCAACACCTGGAAAAACCAAGATTAATAAATTATTTTAATATGCCATGGGCGCGCCTAGAGTGCATGTGCATTAAAAAATTATTAGCTCAATTATATGGTTATGCTATAAATTGTAAGCAAAAACCCCGCGTTCCTTATAAACTGTAAGAACACGGGGCGTAAACTTATGATAGTTAATCTATTTTTCGTATCGGGCTTTCAGATGCCTTATCATATCTCTTGTCATGCTGTCCATGTCGTAGGTGGGCTTCCAGTCCCATTCCTCGCGGGCGCAGCTGTCGTCCATGCTGTCCGGCCAGGAAGTGGCAATGGCCTGGCGCACAGGGTCCACCTCGTATCTGACTTTAAGGTCGGGGATGTATTCGCGGATCTTTGCAAAGATTTGCTCCGGCTCGAAGCTCATGGAGGCAATGTTGAAAGAGTTACGGTGCTTCAAGCGTGAAGGGTCGGCGTCCATAAGCTGAATTGCGGCATGAAGGGCGTCCGGCATGTACATCATGTCCATATAGGTACCGGGGGCGATGGGGCAGACAAACTCTTCTCCTTTGACGGCAGCGTAGTAAACTTCAACTGCATAGTCGGTTGTGCCGCCTCCGGGCAGGGTTGTATAGGAAATAAGGCCGGGGAAACGCACGGAACGGGTATCCACGCCATATTTGTGATGGTAGTAGTCCGAAAGGAGTTCGGTCGCTACCTTTGTTACGCCGTACATGGACCTGGGGCGCTGGATGGTGTCCTGCGGAGTGCCGACATGAGGAGTTTCCGGACCGAACGAGCCGATGGACGAGGGCGTAAACACGGCGCATCTGTACTCCCTGGCTATTTCAAGGATATTCAGGAGTCCGTTCATCTGTATATCCCATGCAAGGAGCGGCTTCCGCTCTGCGACAGCCGAAAGAAGGGCGGCGAGGTTGTACACAGTATCTATCTGGTACTCCCGGACTATTGCCGCAAGACCCTGCGCGTCGCGGACATCGGCTACGGCTGAAGGACCGCTTTCCAGAAGTTCGCCTTTGGGTTCGGCGCCGGGGATGTAGCCGGCCACCACCGTACTTCCGGGGATTTCCCGGCGGATTTTCATTGTAAGTTCGGAACCAATCTGTCCCGTGGAACCTATTACAAGTACGTTTTTCATCTTTTCCTGGCTGTTTGATAGGATACAGTTACAAATTTAACCTTTTTTTTTAGATTTTCTTAAAGAAAAACACTAAATTTGAAACACTAAAATTGATAATCATGTACGGAAAATTTCAAAAACACCTTCAGGAAGAGCTTAAAGCCATAGATGAAGCCGGACTCTACAAAAGAGAAAGGAACATAGCTTCGGCCCAGTCGGCCCAAATCAAACTGCAGGACGGAAGCCAGGCCCTGAACTTCTGCGCAAACAATTACCTGGGCCTGGCGGACAATCCCCGCCTGATCAAGGCCGCCAAGGAGGCGATGGACAGCCGCGGTTACGGCATGTCGTCGGTCCGTTTCATCTGCGGCACCCAGGACATTCACAAAGAGCTTGAAAAAGCCATCGCGGAATATTTCCATACAGAGGATGCAATCCTGTACGCAGCCTGCTTCGACGCAAACGGCGGAGTTTTCGAACCCCTTCTCACCGCAGAGGATGCAATTATCTCGGACTCCCTTAACCATGCGTCCATAATCGACGGCGTGCGCCTGTGCAAAGCCCAGCGCTTCCGTTACGCCAACGCCGACATGGCGGACCTCGAGGCCCAGCTCCAGGCCGCTCAGAGCTGCCGCTTCCGCATCATAGTCACTGACGGCGTGTTCTCGATGGACGGCAACGTAGCCCCCATGGACAAGATATGTGACCTTGCCGAAAAGTACGACGCCCTCGTGATGGTGGACGAAAGCCACAGTGCAGGTGTCGTGGGTCCCACCGGCCACGGCGTAGCCGAACAGTTCGGCTGCTACGGACGTATCGACATATTCACCGGCACGCTTGGCAAGGCTTTCGGAGGTGCCGTCGGCGGGTTCACCACAGGCCGAAAGGAGATTATCGACATGCTCCGCCAGCGCAGCCGTCCTTACCTTTTCTCCAACTCCATCCCGCCCATGATCGCAGGCGCAGCTCTGGAAACCTTCAAGATACTGAAAGAGTCCGACGCCCTGCACGACAAGCTCATGAACAACGTGGTATACTTCCGCGAAAAGATGATTGCCGCCGGTTTTGACATTAAGCCCACGCAAAGTGCAATCTGCGCAGTAATGCTGTACGACGCCCCTCTTTCCCAGAAATTTGCAGCCAAAATGGCTGAAGAAGGCATCTTCGTAACAGGTTTCTACTATCCGGTAGTACCTAAGGGCCAGGCCCGCATAAGGGTACAGCTCTCGGCCGCTCACGAAAAAGAGCATCTGGACAAGGCCATTGCCTCGTTCGTAAAAGTCGGCCGTGAACTTGGCGTAATTAAGTAATTATTTTTTGCGGATTGCAAAAATACTGCTATCTTTGCAATCCGCTTTGGTACTATGGCCGAGTGGTTAGGCACAGGTCTGCAAAACCTGCTACAGCGGTTCGATTCCGCTTGGTACCTCTGAAAATGCCTCTGGAGCTAATCCGGAGGCATTTTTTTGTCATTGTCGCAAAAAAGCATTAAATTAGCTGACTGAAACGAACCTGAACAGTAATGAAACCTATCATACCCCCGGTAGATAAAGCCGCCCTAAAGGCAGAACTTAATTCCACGACACTTCTTCGCCACACGAACAGGGCCGGAAATGAGCTTTATGTCGTTGGACCGGAGGCAGTTAACGTCATTCGTGAGATAGGACGTTTAAGGGAGATAGCGTTCCGGAACGACGGCGGTGGCACCGGAGAGGAGCTGGACATCGACAAATTCGACACGGACCCCGCATTCGGTTACAGGCAGCTTGTATTGTGGGACCCTGACGTGGAGGAAATCATCGGTGGATACCGCTTCTGCCTCTGCGACAAGGCAGTATTCGACCGTGAAGGCCAGCCCATCCTGACATCGTCCCACATGTTTCAGTTTTCCAAGAAGTTCATAAGGGAGTATCTTCCCAAAACACTGGAACTGGGCCGGAGTTTCGTTTCCGTGGAATACCAAAGTTCAAAAGCCGGAGCCAAAAGCCTTTACGCACTTGACAACCTCTTCGACGGCATAGGCGCCATCGGCATACTGTACAACAAGCAGATCAGATATTTCTTCGGGAAAGCCACCATTTATCAGGAATATCCCACTGAAGCAAGGGAGCTTATAATGTGCTTCCTAAAGAAGTACTTCGGCAAGAAGAGCAGGCTCATCAAAATACGGAAACAGGTAACTGTTGACAATCCCCGCCGGTACTACAAGCTGTTCAAAGGCAAGGACTTCAAGGAAGGTTACAAGATTCTGAAGGCAGAGGTTCTTAAACTTGGCGTTTCCATCCCGCCTCTCGTGAACACCTACATGAACCTGTCCCCCAGCATGATATACTTCGGCACCGGAATCAACGACGAATTCGCCGACGTCTTCGACTCAGGCTTGATGGTGGATTTCCAGGACATGTACCCGGAAAAGAAAAAGCGTCACTCGGAAAGTTTCCAGAAACTTGGATGGAGAGCCATCCGCCAGATTTTCAACCGCTTCGGCAAGAATTCCCAAACGCAGCCTACTGCCGAACAGTAATGTGGAAGCAGGACTGCTTCTTCTCGTACTTTACATAGCAGGTACCTGGCTCGTCGTGAATATCCTTCAGAGCCTGGCTAAGTACAGCCCGCAGCCACTCCGGGGGGACATCCTCGTAGGGACGGCCCTGATACTCGGGAATCTTGACGTATTTCCAGTAGGATATGTCGAAGGTGGTTCCGTACCTGTGAGTCGAATTCTCTGATGCATTCACATTTCGCTTCCTGAGGCTTTTTACATCGGCCTCGGTCCTGAGGGCCGAAGTCACGACAAGCCTGTATGGATTGAGTCCATGGGTAACAAGCGAGTCCTGGAAAGTTTGTCCAATCCTGTCCAGAAGGGCCTTTGCCGAAGGTATCAGGTACGGAATGGAATGTGTGAGCGAATCCACCACGTAAGTATCTGTATCTTCCAGCTTTACAAGTCTGGATTTTAGCTTTTCAGCCTCCTCCCTGTCCTGCACGGGAGGTACGCCGATCGCCTGAGCGACATTCAGCTGAACGTCGTTCATGTCGTTGAATTCGCGGGTAAACTTGACGTCGTATATCCTTACCGGATGGTTAAGGATAGGGCCAAGTGCCAGCCATTCCTCTTCCTCGTTACGTTCACGGATATTAGAACAGGCCCGGGACCCGAGCACGACGGCGGCGAGAGTTACAACGAGCGCCGCAATTATACCGATTTTGATCTTGTTGCTCATACGGGGAACAAATTTACTAAATAATTGCCAAAAAGACCACGGATAAGTCCAAAGATTCCGCCGTTAGAAAAATAATTCTTATTTTTGTGCCCCGAAAAAGGAGAATAAAATGGAAGTTAAAGTTGTTCTGATAACCGGCGGCAGCAGCGGAATAGGCGCCGCAACAGCAAGAATACTCGCCGAGGACGGCATTAAAGTGTACGCAGGCAGCCGTAGAGGCACGACTGAAACCCCACACGAGCTGATCGTCCCGATAAAGCTGGATGTCAACGACGCCTCGGCGCTGGAAGACGCCGTAGCCCGGATCGTAAGTGAGGAAGGCCGCCTTGACGCCGTAGTGTGCAACGCCGGCAACGGTATCTACGGACCGATTGAAGGCACGCTTGAAGAAGAAGCCCGCAGCCAGTTCGAAACCAACTACTTCGGCGCGTTGAAAACCATACAGGCCTGCCTCCCTCAGTTCCGCAGCCAGGGTTTCGGTAGAATAATCACCATCACTTCTGTCATGGCCATTCTCCAGCTCCCCTTCCAGGGCTTCTACAGTTCGGTCAAGGCCGCCCTTCTGGCCCTCTCCGAATCACTCTCCCTTGAGCTTAAAGGCACCGGAATACAATGCTGCAGCATACTTCCCGGGGATGTCCGTACCGGCTTCACCGGAGCACGCAAACTGAACAAAGCCGCCACGGACCCCAATTCGCCATATAAGGAGCAGATAGACCGGAACCTGAAAAAGATAGAACATGACGAGCTTAACGGGATGTCTCCCGACGTAATAGCAAAGGCCATAAAAAAAGAACTCGGCCGCAAACACATGCATGTAAGGGTTATTCCCCGCATAGATTACGCAGCTGTCGGACTTCTCACCAGGATTCTTCCCGAAAAGTCCAAATTATCCCTAATCAGACTATTGTATAATTAACAGATTAGGACTATCTTTGTTTTCTTATGTTCAGACGCCTGTGTCTCACATTGATATTTCTTTGCACCATGCTCACGGCCGCATTGGCCCAGAGCACGCGTGTAAGGGGTATTGTCACTGATGCGGACACAGGCGAGCCCATCCCCTTTGCGGGCGTGTATTTCGACGGTACCACCATCGGAATTTCCACCGATATGCACGGACGCTACAGCCTGGAAACCCGTTCTCCCGAAGCCCAGGTGCTTACTGCCCAGATCATAGGCTACGAGAGCCAGTCATTCAGCGTAACCCGGGGCGCGTTCTCGGAAGTCAACTTCGCCCTGAAGGAAGATGTCACCCAGCTGCAGGCCGCCCTGGTAAAACCCGACAACCGCTACATCAAGTCCATCCTGCGCCAGCTGGACCGCAGCCGCTCCCTGAACGACCCCGACAACGGCGAAGACTGGAGCAGCCACCTGTACTCGAAGATCGAACTGGACGTTACGTCGATGGAGGATCTCCTGGCCATCGGCTTCGTCGGCCGCAACCTCGGATTCCTGAACAATTATGCCGACACCTCCGCCATCACGGGCAGGGCATTCGTCCCGGCACTGATCTCAGAGAATGTATCGGACCTGTACCATTCCAAGAATCCTTCTTTCAGACGTGAGGTGATGCGCGCCAGCCGCATTTCCGGTCTGGAGCCCGATAATTTCCTGCGGCAGTTCACGGGATCGTACCTGCTTAAGACCAATTTTTACAAAAACGGCATCACGGTCTTCAATCTGGAAATACCCAACCCTGCGGCTGCATCGTCCCAGATGTTTTACAATTACTTCCTGGTGGACAGCCTGCAGGTGGAAGGGCGCAAGACCTATGTTCTTCGCTTCCATCCCAAGAAACTGGTAACTTCGCCCACACTGGACGGAGAAATGCAGATTGACGCAGAGGACTTCGGCATCCGCAGCGTCCATGCCGAACTGGCCGCGGACGCCAACGTTAACTGGATCCGACACATGAACGTGGAAATCCTGAACCGACGCACGGAAGACGGACGCTGGTTCTACGACGAGGAAAAACTCTTCATCGACTTTTCCATCGCGGTAAGCGACAAATCCCGCGTCGTCTCGTTCATGGCAAACCGGCACATCATCTTCGGAGAACCCGAGTACAAGCCTGTGACCGACCACGACGCCCTTACTTCGGAGAATGACGTGGTGATGCGCAACGTCACCAATGGAGACGAAGCCTACTGGGAACAAGTACGTCCGTACGAATTGTCAGAACGTGAAAAGGGCATCTTCACTATGGTGGAGGAGTTCCAGACCACAAGTTTCTACAAGGGGGCCTACGGTCTGGCCTACGCCCTGAGCACCAACTATATAGAGGCGAAGCCGCTCAAGTTCGAGTTCGGCCGCTGGCCCCAGACCTTCGCCTACAACGATATGGAAGGCTTCCGCATGCTCATCGGCGGTCGTACCCTTAAGGAGTTTTCCACCAAGGTGCGTCTTGGCGGATACATCGCCTTCGGCTTCAAAGACCTGCGTCCCAAGGGTCAATTTACCACGGAGTGGATGCTGGGCCGTGAAAAGACGCGTAAACTGACCTTTGACTTCAAGTACGACTATGTCCAGTTCGGCGGCGGCTCCGTATTCACCGTCCAGAATATGTTCTCGTCCTTCCTGGCCAAATCCCAGTCCAAGAAACTGAGCATGGTCCGCTACGCCGACCTGCTGTACGAGCACGAGTTCGCCCACTGGCTGAACGCATCCCTAGAGTGGCGTACCCAGCGTGTCTGGAGCTACGACGGACCCGATCCCAGCGACGAACGAGTCCGCTTTATCCGCACCTCCGACGGGCAGGTGCAGGAGAGTTTCTCCATGAACACCCTGGATCTGGGCGTACGGCTTTCCTTCGACGACCGCGTCAGCCGCAACTACTTCACCAAAAACTACCTTTTTACCAAGTATCCCGTCCTCCAGCTGAATGCCACTTTCGGCTTCAAGGGCATTACGAAGGACGATTTTCCGTTCATCCGGACCACGGCCAACCTGTTCTGGAAAGTGCCCTCCACCGCCATCGGCTTTGGCCGTCTGGAGATCAAGGGCGGCATTATCTGGGGCAGCGTTCCATATCCTATGCTCAAGATCCACGACGGCAACCAGACCTTCTTCCTGGACCGCAGCGCATTCTCCTGCATGGATTACTACGAGTTTGTGTCGGACCGCTGGCTCACGGGATACTATGAACACAACTTCAACGGTTTATTACTGGGCAAGATTCCGGGGGTAAAAAAACTTGACCTGAGGGAAGTTGCCACCGTCCGTGTGGCATGGGGTGACCTTACCGACAGCAACTCCATCTACGCACCTTTCAAGCTGATGAATGTAACCAACCAGGAGAGCATCGCCAAAATCCCCTACCTGGAAGTCGGCGTGGGCATTTCCAATATCTTCCGGCTCCTGCGCGTGGACGCCTTCTGGCGCCTTACCCACCGCCGCCCCGAAGCCAAGGACAACTTCGCCGTCAACGTCGGTATCGACATAGATTTCTAAGCTATGACTATAAGCGGGATAAAGGATATCACCAAGGACGGGTACATTCCTTTCGAGTACTCCGGTTTTGCTTTCTCTTATGTTACAGAAGGCGAAGCCCTTGTGGAAATCGAAGGGGAAAACAGCCTCGTAGGTCCAGGACAGTTTATCCTTATTCCCGAAGGCAAAGAAGTAATACTGAGACACCTGCAGCAGTGTTCAGGCTTTTACGGCAGTTTTTCAATCGATTTCCTGAAAGACGCGTCCTACCCCATCCTACGGGCATGCGAACCCAGCCTGCAGAGCTTCTGGTTCGACGACGCCGTATTCATTGCTGCCCTGCTGAAGCGCATGTGCACGGCCTTCGAAGATAACGACTGCAAGTTCCTTCAAAGCGGCATTGACATGGTCCTGTCGCAGCTCAGGCCAGGCACAAAAGTAGCCTCGGTCCCGGAAAAATTCCTGCAGATGGTATTCCAGAGGGACAAGGCCCCCATGTCGGTTTCGGAATATGCGCGGATTCTGGAAGTGTCTCCCAATTACCTTAATAAAATCGTCAAGAGCCACACGCACCGCACAGCCATGGACTGGGTGGAAATAGCCCGCCTAAACCTTGCAAAGCAGCTTCTGAAAGACCGCAATATTCCCGTGGTGGAAGTGGCCGAAAGATGCGGTATCGACGACCAGTCCTACTTCGCGCGTTTTTTCAAGAAAAAGACCGGCCTCACGCCTTCCCGCTTTCGGGATTCTCAATAGATATTACCCTAAGTACGTCTCCGTCCACGGTAAAATGCACGTCGGCACCGCCGAAGAGCATGCCGTACTCTTTACCCGGGATGTCCTGATATGCTGGGCGAGGGTCCAGGGCCAGCACTTCCATGAGCTCGCCGGCCACTTCCGGGGATAGGCCAAGTTCATCCGGAATTATCACTTTCAGGCAGGCCGAAGGAGCATCTGATGCGAAACCGGAAAGGGCATCGGGATGGCTGTCGGCGTATGCGATATATGGCTTGATATCGTAAATTGGGGTTCCGTCGGCAAGGTCGGCGCCTTTTACCAGGATGTCCATGCCGTCAAGGCCGGCGAATTCCACACAGGAAAGCCCCAGTGGATTAGGGCGGAAAGGCGAGCGGGTGGCCCAGACGCCCATGGCGGTGTTTCCTCCAAGCCTGGGCGGGCGCACGGTGGGCTGCCACTCCCCTTTTGCAGCTTTGTTCAGAGAAAAGCCCCAGATGAGCCACAGGTGGCTGAATCCTTCAAGGCCTCTGAGCGCCTCCCGTACCTTGAATTCAGGAGTAAAAACTATCCTTCCGGATATGCTTCCGGCAAGCGAACTCTGCCTGGGCACGCCGAATTTCGAGCCGAAAGGCCCCTTGTAGTATGCTACAGGCTTGATTTCCATGTTATGATAGGTATTTACCGTGGCAGCGGCAGTACTTAAGGCCGCTTCCGCAGGGACAGGGATCGTTCGGGGCTACGTGAGGGATTGCGAAACCCATCGGGAAACCTTCCGCACCGAGGTCTTTGGCAAAACCTTCCGTAATTGTAGGTTCCGGCATGGTCCAGCTCGGATACTCTTCAGGCTGAGGTGTCTCCTGAGGTTCCATGCGAGAGTTTTCCGCCCTGAAAACTTCTTTCAGTTCTTCCCAATTTACAAGACCTTTCTTGCTTTGTTTTGCAGTGTGTCCGCAAAGGAACCACTTGGGGACGGAGTTGGCATATTCGCATACGATACGGCAGCATTCTTCCCAAGAACTGTCGTCAAGTTCCGGGGCCATCGGGCTGTCGTTAAGAGGCTGGAAAAGATTATCGTTCCTCTCTTCCGTGTACTGGGCCTCAATCCAGGTGTCGTGTTCCGCCTTCACAAGTTCGAAACCTTCGTATCCTACACGACGGTACATCTGCTCCAGGCGCATTCCTTCCGGGGTTTTCATGCCTACGGTAAAGTATGGCGCGCCGCAGCCGGCTTCCCGTGCCTGAGAGGGCGAATACTTTGCATAACGGCTCTGTTTCAGGGATTCCCTAAGGTCGAAGAGGCTGTCCGTATTTTCCACGCATGGCGACACAAGGTAGTCCCCCCAGTGGTCAGTGTAACGGTACATCTTTACCAGAGGACTCTGCCTGAGAATACGCGTAAGCTCTTCAATGTCCCCGCCGTGATGCTGCTCGTACCAATCCATCAGCATGTCCAGGAAACGGTCGGTGGGTACTATTCCGTAAAGGTTAAGGTATCCCAGAGCTACGCGCTCTACCTCCCACTGTCCGCTTTTTTCTCCGCTCCTGAAGGCTTTTTCCACATGTGAAGCAACAATGTCGTATACTTCGCGGCTGATCCAAACCTTGTGGTAGTTTTCGTCAGAGTCGTCCCATTGGACCAGACCACTTACCTCCAGGATAGACGGATAGTCCGCAAAGTCATGATATTGGACTTTTTCGGGCCCGGCGTGCACAAGCTCCCGAAGTAGCCTTACATCCCTTTCCATAAGGTGGGAGAGCCATTCACCGGGCCTTGTGCGCAGATAACTGCACAACTGATCCACCAGCTGAGACTTGCGCAGCCTGGGACTCAGTTCGCTTCCAAGAATATTTCCGAGATCCTGCAGATCCGGCTTCTGGAACGCGTCCAATATGGTATGAAGGGTCCTTTCTTCCATGGAAGGGCAAAGGTACGAAAAAAACAGCAGGCCTGCAATTCTGCAGGCCCGCCAAAAACTTAAATCGTATCCTGATATTTGAGGATGGGATTTCGTGCCGCGGTAGTCTCGTCGGGCCTGGATATCGGCGTGTTGTGCGGGGCCTCGTGCAGAAGCATGGGATCCTCCGCCGCTTCGGCCGCTATCTTGCGCATGACGGCGATGAACGCATCCAGGGTTTCCTTGCTCTCCGTTTCCGTAGGCTCTATCATCAGGGCCTGGTGGAAGAGAAGCGGGAAATAGATGGTAGGTGCATGGAAGCCATAGTCCAGAAGTCTCTTGGCTACGTCCAGCGTGGTTGCGCCGGGAACATCGTCATGGGCGCCGTCGTTCACAAGTCCGTCAAATACGAATTCATGCTTGCAAACGCCTTCGATGGGCAGTTTGTACACATCCTTCAGGCATTCCTTGATATAATTGGCCGAAAGTACGCTGTACTGACCCACTTCGCGCAGATGCTCCTTTCCAAGCGAAAGGATATAAGCGTATGCCTTCAGTATTACGCCGAAATTGCCGTGGAAGCCGGACACGCGGATATCGCCCAGGCAGTCTTCCAGCTTTTTGGCAACGCCAACGGGGCCTGAACCCGGACCGCCGCCGCCGTGAGGCGTGGAGAAGGTCTTGTGAAGGTTCAGGTGCAGGATGTCGAAACCCATGTCCCCTGGACGGACGACGCCCATCAGCGGGTTCATGTTGGCGCCGTCATAGTAAAGAAGGCCGCCTGCATCATGCACAAGCTTTGCTATGGTCTTGATTTCCGGTTCGAAAAGGCCCAGTGTGTTGGGGTTCGTCATCATGATGCCGGCTATGCTGGAATCCAGCAGCGGCTTCAGGGCCTCAACGTCAATCCTGCCGTTCTCAAGCGACTTAACCTCAACTACTTCCAGGCCGCAGACCGCCGCCGAAGCAGGGTTGGTGCCATGGGCACTGTCGGGCACAATAACCTTGGTGCGGCCAAAGTCACCACGGTTCATGTGGTACTGGCGCATTATCATCAGTCCTGTAAGCTCTCCGTGGGCACCGGCGCAGGGGTCGAAGGTAAATGTGTACATGCCGGTGATTTCGGCAAGGGCCTTGTTCATCTCCTGGTACACCTTATTGGCACCTTTGGTAAGACCAGCGTGCATCAGCGGATGCAGCCCTGCAAATCCTTTGAGGGATGCAATCTCCTCGTTTATCTTTGGATTGTACTTCATGGTGCAGGAGCCAAGCGGATAGAAGCCTGTATCCACGCCGAAGTTCATCTGAGACAGGTTGGTATAGTGCCTTACTGCATCGGGCTCGCTCACCTGAGGAAGCGGAAGCGGTGCCTGCCTCTTAAGGGCCGAAGGAAGCTCCGGAGCCTTGGGGAACCTGTTCACGGGCAGGGAATATGCGGTCCTGCCTTCCCTGGAGAGTTCGAATATGAGTTTGTCGTAGTATTTCATGGCCTAGCTCTCCTTTACAATTTCCACAAGACGGTCTATTTCTTCTTTCGTGCGCCTTTCGGTTACGCAGAAGCTCACGTAGCCTTCCTCAGTGTCAAGGGCGGCGAAGAATCCGCCTTCCTCCAGCTTTTTCTGCATAAGGCCGGGGAATGCCTTGGGCTTAAGGACAAATTCCTTGAGGAAAGGCTTTCCGGGGAAGACTTCCTCGAACTTTCCGGTCTTCAGCAGCTCATTATAAAGATAGTGTGCGCCGTCCGAGCTGATCCGGTTGACTTCCTTAAGGCCTTCGGGGCCCATCACCGAAAGGTAAATCGTAACCCAAAGTGCCATCAGGGACTCGTTGGAGCAGATGTTGGAAGTCGCTTTCTCCCTCTTGATGTGCTGCTCGCGGGCCTGGAGGGTAAGGACGAATACACGCCTTCCATCTTTGTCCACGGTCTGGCCGACAATTCGGCCCGGCATCTTTCTCATATGGTCCTTCTTGACGGCCATGAAGCCGACGTAAGGTCCGCCGTAGGAAAGCGGCAGGCCAAGGGGCTGACCGTCGCCTACGGCAATGTCGGCGTCCCATTCTCCGGGCGTTTTCACCACGGCGAGGGCCGAAGGATCGCAGTATTCCACAAGCAAAGCCTTTGCCTCGTGCAGGGCGTCGGCGAAGCCTTCGTGGTTCTCCACTATGCCGTAGCGGTTTACCGAAGGAAGGATTGCGCCGGCCACATCGCCCTTGGCAAGTTCGGCCTTAAGGGCTTCCAGGGAAGATTCCCCGTCATCGGGGGCAAGGACGGTGATTTCCACGCCGTGGAATTTTGCGTAGGTCTGAACCACCTTAATCACATGCGGGAGAAGCGTGCCGGAAAGCACTACGCGGGTCTTTTTACGTGTGCATGCGATGGCCATTTTCATGGCTTCCGCAGCTGCCGTAGGGCCGTCGTACATGGAGGCGTTGGATACATCCATACCCGTAAGGGCGCAAATCATGCTCTGGTACTCGAAAATGTAGCGGAGAGTACCCTGCGAAATCTCGCACTGATAAGGAGTGTAGGCAGTAAGGAATTCGCTCCTTGCGCAAAGGTTGGGAATCAGTGAAGGGGTATAATGGTCGTACGCGCCCTGGCCAACGAACACCTTCAGGCGGGCGTTCATGCGCTCCAGGCCGTCGAAATACTCCCTGATCTGGTCTTCGCTCAGGGCTTCGGGAAGGGCATAGGCCCCCTTTCTGAGGAATTCGGCGGGGACGTCGCTGTAAAGGTCTTCCAGCTTTGCCACGCCTATCCGCTCCAGCATGGCCTTTACGTCGGCCTCAGTGTGCGGAAGATATGCAAGTGCAGCCATGCCTTACTCGCCGATATGTTTCTTATAGGCTTCGGCGTCCATAAGGTCGTCCAGCTGTGAAGGGTCCGACATGGCCACCTTGATAATCCAGGCGCCGTAGGCATCTTCGTTCACCTTTTCGGGGCTGTCTTCCAGCGCGCCATTGACGGCCACGATGGTACCGGAAACGGGGCAGATAAGCTCCGATGATGCCTTTACGCTTTCAAGGGCGCCGAATTCGTCACCTGCAAATACGTCGTCCCCTTCTTCGGGCATGTCAACGTAGGTGATGTCGCCCATTTCCTTCTGGGCAAAATCGGTTACGCCGATGATGGCGGTTTCGCCTTCTACCTTTACCCACTCGTGGGATTCGGAATACTTGAGTTCGCTGAGAATCTTTGACATAGTGTTATTATTTTTTATAGTTTGTCTGATAAAAACGCTTTTTGATCACCTTTCCGGGGAACACTTTCTTGCGGATACGGATGCTGAGGGGCGTATCAAGCGCTGCGTATTCCTTCTTTACAAGGGCGAAGCATACGCTCCTGTCCAGGGAAATGGAATGATAGCCTGTGGTAACTACGCCAACCTCTTCCCCTTCGGCCGTCTCCACGGGATATCCGGCGCGCGGGATGGCTTTGTCCTCGATTTCAATGCCTACAAGTTTCTTTTCGATTTCGCCGCCTTTCTGTTTAAGGAGGGCTTCCTTGCCGATGAAATCCTTGTCGAACTTGCAGAACATGCCAAGACCTGCCATAACAGGGCTTATCTCCGGGCTCAGTTCGTCCCCGTAAAGAGGGAGGCCGGCCTCGAAGCGGAGGGTATCGCGGCAGCCAAGACCGCAGGGTTCAACACCTGCAGCAAGGAGCTTGCGCCAGATTTCGACTATGTTTTCGGGTGTAGTGTATAGCTCGAAGCCGTCTTCGCCGGTGTAGCCGGTACGGCTCAGAATCATGCGACTGCCATTGTACTTAACGTCGCAGAATTCGTAGAATCCAAGCTTTGCAGCTTCCTCGTATCCAAGGACTTTGATGGCCACGTCTTCGGCCCCGGGGCCCTGGAGCGCTATCTGGCCCCACTTTTCGGAGGCGTTGTCAACCTTGCAGTTGAAGCCTTTAACCTGCTCCTTAATCCACTCGTAGTCCTTGTCAATGTTGGCTGCGTTGACTACCAGGAGGAAGTGCTCCGGAGTGAATTCCCTGTATACCAGAAGGTCGTCCACCGTGCCGCCGTCCGGATAGCACATCATTCCGTAGAGGACCTTGCCGGGCTGGAAGCCCCTGATTTCATTGGTAAAGATGTGGTTTATGAAGGCTTCGGCCTCGGGGCCTTCGACGAAAATCTCGCCCATGTGGGAGACGTCGAACATGCCGGCTTTCTGCCTTACTGCCAGGTGCTCCTGGGTAATGGAACTGTATTGGATGGGCATTATGAAGCCTGCGAAGGGGCTCATCTTGGCGCCAAGGTCCACGTGTTCCTGATACAGACAGGTTTTCTGTAATTGTTCCTGTGCAATTTCTGACATAGTGTTACAAGTACTTGGTTATCAGTTTATAAAGTTCAGTGTTAGTATTCAAGTTAATCCTCTGGTCTTCTCCGGTGGCACCCTTCGAGGGGGCCATTTCGCCACAGACGTCAATAGCGGCAAGTTTCATGGGCCCTTCAAGGACTCTTGTCAACATTGTCTTAACTGCTTTAAGGCTATGCTCCCCTTGCGACCAGTCGGTCCTGGCAAATTCCTTTGACATTATGTCCTTGTCCAGAGACACGTACAGTCTCTCTCCCCTCCTTTGATCCATCCAGCCTTCCGGGATGTCCTCCGGGCAGCCTTCGGGACCTATCATCAACACGTCCTTAAGCAGCGGATTTCCTTCCCTCATTGCCTTCACCCAGCTTCCGCAGCTCAGGATTTCTCCGTCGAAAGCCGGCTCCTGATCGTCCGGATGGTGGTCCAGCAGAAGCAGGTGGAAGGGCTCTTTCTCCTTCCCGGCAAGCAGGTGGCTCATGTAGTGATAGTCACCGCTGTCTATCCATCTTACAGGCGGAATCTCTTCCGGCAACGCTGCAAGTATGCTTTCCTCCGCTTCCGGGCTGCAGTAGCACGAGGTCCCTTCCACTGCACTTAAATCCTTCCTAATGAACTGCACCTGACGGTTTTCCAGCCATCCGGTGAAGCCTTGGGCCCCGTAAACGCCCGAAAAATCCAAAATTATTGCTTTCACCTTCCAAAGATAAGCAATTTTTTGAGTAATAATTACTATCTTTGTAAAAATAACCACTAATTATGGCAGATAACACTCCTACTCCCCATATCGGGGCAAAATACGGCGAAATAGCCGAAACAGTTATAATGGCCGGTGACCCCCTGAGGGTCAAATACATGGCCGAAAAATACCTCGAAAATCCCGTCCTTTTCAACCAGGTCCGAGGCATGCTGGGATACACCGGCACCTATAAGGGAAAACGCGTGAGCATGATGGGCCACGGCATGGGAATGCCTTCCATCGGCCTGTATACTTACGAGCTTTACCACTTCTACGGCGTAAAGACCATCATCCGCGTGGGTTCTGCCGGTTCCTATCATAAGGACCTCCATATCGGCGACATTATCATCGCCGAAGGCGCCTGCACGGACTCCAACTACGGTGACCAGTACGAACTTGGCGGCGTATTCGCCCCCATCGGTGATTTCGACCTTATACGGAAAGCGGCCGACGAATGCGATGCCAAAGGCATCAACTACAAGGTGGGCAACGTCCTTTCCTCGGACGTCTTCTACCGCGAGAATCCCCGCACCGAGCGCTGGATCAACATGGGCGTCCTTGCTGTGGAAATGGAAGTGGCGGCCCTATACATGAACGCAGCCCGCAGCGGCAACCGCGCACTTGGCATACTCACCGTGTCGGACCATATCCTCACCGGCGAAGTAACCACCGCCGAGCAGCGCCAGCACTCCTTCACCTCCATGGTGGAAGTTGCACTTTCGCTGGTGTAAAATAAGCCGCCAGATATGGATTCCGTAAAAGTAATCGAGATAAAGAAAAGCGTCTTCGCGGACAATGACGAAGATGCAGGAAAGCTCCGTAAAGAACTGAAGGACAAAGGCGTATATCTCCTTAACCTGATGTCCTCGCCCGGCAGCGGCAAAACCACTACCCTCATCGGCCTGCTGAATATCCTGAAGGAGAAGCTGCGCATTGCCGTGATGGAGGCCGACATAGACTCGGACGTGGACGCCATCAAGATAAAGGAGGCAACCGGGCTCCCTTCCATTCAGCTTCATACCGGCGGCATGTGCCACCTGGACGCTGAAATGACCCGCCAGGGCCTGGACAACGTGTCTCTCGAAGGCCTGGACCTCGTGGTACTGGAAAACGTCGGCAATCTCGTCTGCCCCGCGGAATTCGACACTGGCGCCGTGCGCAACGCCATGATTCTTTCGGTCCCCGAAGGGCACGACAAGCCTCTGAAGTACCCCCTCATGTTCTCCGTATGCGACCTTGTAATCGTGAACAAGATGGACGTGCTCCCCTACTTCGACTTCGACCTTGAAAAATGCAAGGAATACGTTCACATGCGGAACCCCAAGGCGCAGGTCATTCCCATCTGCGCCAAGACCGGCGAAGGTCTTGAAAAGGTGGCCGGATGGCTCCTTGAAGAGGTTAAAAACTGGAAACAACAATAAGATACCATATTATGCCTGAGATGTCAACCAAGTTTGTCCCCAAGCACAAAGGCGACAAAAACCCCAATCCCAAGCTCCTGAAATTCGTCCGTCACGTCACGGACCGCGTTCCCGGAAAGATAAAGATGACCACCGACGCCCCGGAGTACTGGGGCCTCGCCTGCATCTTCGAGGACGAGATGGATGCCGTAACCTGCGAAGCCGCACTTGATTTGCTCCTGGACATGCTCCCGGGCAATTTCTTCAAGGTCCGCAAGCATCATCCCTATGCACTTCTGCATCAGATGAATGCGAAGAAGCACTACACTCTGGACGACGCTTCACTGGACGAACTGCTGGACAAGCTGGCTTATTTCGGCATGCTGGAATACGACTATGGGGACAAGTACACCAAGGATGGTCCCGTCCCCGGCACCGGATTTGAGCGGAAGGACCGCATCTACTGGGTGCCGATGTTCGTCCCCGGCAGTGCTGAATATACAAACATGAACGTGGAACTCATGGACAAGCATCCGGAGCTTGCCATGTTCTTCGAGCGCATGACCTTCCTGCCTTTGGAAAAGATCACGCCTATGGTTCCTATGGGTGGCAGCGGTATCGGCATGCACGTTATTCCCGTGGAAAAAGCCATTTCCATGGAGAACGAAACCCTTGACATAGAGCACATTTCGTACTGGCTCAAGAGGTACGAGGGGCATCTGGGAGTCGGCATCTGCTCCTGCCGTTACGGCCGCAAGAAACTGGACGAAGGCTGCGCGGACGACTACCGTGACTGGTGCATCGGCGTGGGAGACATGGCCGATTATCTCCGTGAGACCGGCCGCGGCCACGACATAACATACGATGAAGCGATGGCCATCCTGAAAAAGGCCGAAGACCACGGTTTCGTGCATCAGGTGACCAATATAGACGGCGAAGGGAAGATCTTTGCGATATGCAACTGTAACGTGAAGATCTGCAATGCGCTGCGTACTTCCCAGCTGTTCAATACGCCCAATCTGAGCCGAAGCGCATATGTAGCCGAAGTAGAGCCCGAAAAGTGCGTCGCCTGCGGACGCTGCGTGGAATACTGCCCCGCTGGAGCCGTAAAGCTGGGCCAGAAGCTCTGCACCCACGAAGGCCCCGTCAAGTATCCAAAGCAGGAACTGCCAGATGCCACCGCCTGGGGCAAGCACAAGTGGAACGAAGATTACCGCGATCGCAACCGCATAAACTGCTATCCTACAGGCACTTCGCCCTGTAAGACCGCCTGCCCTGCGCACATTGCCGTACAGGGCTACCTCAGGAAAGCGGCCGAGGGCAAATACACCGAGGCCCTGGAACTCATCAAGCGCGAGAACCCCTTCCCCGCAGTCTGCGGACGCGTCTGCAACCGCCGCTGCGAGGATGCCTGCACCCGTGGCACCATAGACCGCGCCGTCGCCATCGACGCAGTGAAGAAGTTCCTGGCCGACAGGGATTTGAACGCGGAAACCCGCTTCGTCCCGGAGGTCAATATCTGCTCCAACGTGCAGGAAAGGTGGGAAGAGAAGATTGCCATCATCGGCGGCGGTCCTGCCGGCATGAGCTGCGCGAACTACCTTGCCACGATGGGTTACAAGCCCACTGTTTTCGAAAAGAAAGCAGAACCTGGCGGCATGCTCCGCTACGGCATTCCTTCATACAAACTGGACAAGAAAGTCATTGCGGCCGAAATCGACATAATGAAGGAGATAGGCGTGGAGGTCCGCACCAATGTCGAAGTTGGCAAGGACGTCACCATCGCCCAGCTGCGCGAACAGGGCTACAAGGCCTTCTACGTGGCCATCGGCTGCCAGGGCGGACGCCTTCCCGGCATCCCCGGCGAGACCTTGAAGGGCACCACTACTGCCATCGACTTCCTGCGTGAAGCCAACTGCGGCAACGTTCCCGTTCAGGGCAAGGTGGTTGTGGTCGGCGGCGGCAACGTTGCCATCGACGCAGCCCGCGTTGCCATGCGCAGCGGCGCTTCGTCCGTCACCATGCTGTCTCTTGAAACGGAGGATATCATGCCTGCATCTCTGGAAGAAAGGGCCGAAGCCCGCGAGGACGGCGTTGTCCTGAATCCCGGCTGGGGCCCGAAGGAAGTGCTTGGCACCGACAAGGTTACGGGCATCGTCTTCAAGAAGTGCACAAGCGTTTTCAACGCGGAACACAAGTTCGCTCCGGAGTACGACGAGAACGAGCTGATTACTCTTGATGCCGACATGGTCATCTTCGCTATCGGCCAGACGGTCGTGCTCAAGGACCTCCTGAAGGACACAAAGGTAGAGTTCTTCCGCGGCATTTATCCCGTTGCGGACAAGCTCACATATCAGACGGCCGAACCCGACATCTTCGTAGGCGGCGATGTCTTCACCGGTCCCAAGTTTGCCATAGACGCTATTGCTGCCGGCAAGGAGGCCGCGGAAAGCTTGCACCGCTTCGTGCAGCACGGCCATATGACGATAGGCCGCAACAGGCGAGACTTTATCGAGCTGAACAAGCAGGATATCGTCGTGGAGAGCTATGACAATTCGTCCCGCCAGGATCCGGGTGTGAAGGTTGTCAAGACGCGCTTCGAAGAGTATCAGGGCACGCTTACGGAGGAGCAGGTCCGCAAGGAAACGGCCCGCTGCCTCAAGTGCGGCGCTTCCGTAGTGGACGAAAACCGCTGCATCGGCTGTGGCGTTTGCACCACCAAGTGCGGCTTCGACGCCATCCACCTGCATCGCGTACATCCCGAAGCCTCGGTCATGCGCACCTCCGAAGACAAGTTCTCCGGCATACTCCCCTACATGATCAAGCGCACAGGGAAGATTTTGTTCAAGTCGAAGAAGTAAGCGTCCCTGCGGAATAATTTTTTTTCCGACAGTGCCGCCAGCAGTCATTCACAGCGGTCCCTGAGCCTGTCGAGTCGGTCCCTGAGCCTGTCGAGTCGGTCCCTGAACCTGTCGAGTCGGTCCCTGAGCCTGTCGAGTCGGTCCCTGAGTCGGTCCCTGAGCCTGTCAAAGGGCCCGTCAAAGGGCAACCGGGAATCTCAAAAGCAACCTGTCATACCGAGCGAAGCGAGTGTATCTCATTCCATTATCACCAAATGCACGAATTAGGAATAGTCTTTTACATCATCAGGGACGTCAAGAAGGCGGCTCAGGAGAATGGTGTGGAGAAGATTTCGGCAGTTGTGATGAATATCGGCGAGGTGTCCACGGTAATTCCAGAGTACCTGCAGGACGTGTGGAGATGGGCGGCGGACAAGGAGGACGTTCTTCGCGGTGCTGAGCTGCGGTGCAATATTATTCCGGCGGTGACGTACTGCGAAAACTGCGGAAAGGAGTATCCGACTGTGGAGCACGGAATCACTTGTCCGCATTGCGGCAGCGAAAAGACTTATCTGCTTCGTGGCAACGAAGTGGAAATAAAAGAAATAGAAGTACCTAACTAATTTATATAACTTAAACCTTTTTCTATGTTTTTCCAAGTTTACGGGGCTAATGCCCTTCCTCAGTGGGGAATGATGCTTGTGGTCCTTCTGGGCCTCATCCTCTTCAACGAGTTCGCACGCCGTACAAAGTTCGGCGGCATCTTCACCTTCCTGGTGATTCCTCTGGCACTTACTGCTTACTTCATCGCCATTGCAGTAGGCGTCAGGACCGGTGCCCAGTGGGCTCTCGAGAACCAGACTCATGTGTACATGGCCGGCTGGTTCCACTACGCAAAGCTGTACGCCGCAACGGCTGGCTGTATCGGCTTCATGATGATCAAGTACAAATGGGGCATCGGTGCCAAGCACTGGTTCAAGCCTTTCCCCTTCATCATCGTTGCAATCAACATCCTCATCGCCTGCGCTTCCGACTTCGAATCTGCCATCTTCGGCTGGAACAAATGGTGGCTCACCTCCGAAGGCGTTTGGCAGTATGGCGGCTGGCACAATGTAATGAACGGTGTCGCCGGTATCATTAACATCTTCTGCATGACCGCATGGTGGAGCGTATGGCCTTCCAAGGACAAGAAGGATATGATATGGGCCGATATGACCTGGGTCTACATCGTCATCTACGACATCTGGAACTTCGCCTACACCTATAACTGCCTGCCCACTCACAGCTGGTACTGCGGCGTAGCCCTTCTGCTGGCTCCTACCGTGGCAGCCCTCCTTTGGAACCGCGGCGGCTGGATCCAGAACCGCGCCAATACCCTTGCTATCTGGTGCATGTTCGCCCAGGTATGGCCTCTGTTCCAGGAAACCTTCATGAACGGTCAGCAGTGGTTCAAATGGGCTACTCTTCCCGTCCTCTATCCCAATGGAGCCGAAACCGTCAGCCAGCTTTACGCAACTGCAGGCATTACCGCAACCACGGTTTCTCCCGAGATTGTGGGCACAACAGTGGATCCTTCCCTGGTAGCTGCCAATCCTTCCATGATGATCTTCATCAGCGCCCTGGCCCTTGTAACCAATATCGCGGCCCTCTGCTGGATTATCTCCATCTCCAGGAAGCGTCACATCAACCCTTACAAGCAGGATGTCTTTGTGGACCAGAAGTACTACAAGGACGCAATGGCCCGCGCCGTTGTGGACTAATCACTCTACTCCTCGCTTTCTATGGGCGGCTCACTTATGGGCCGCCCTTTTTGCGCCTTTCGGAAACCTACTACCGACACTCTGACGGCGAAGGTCAAGAAAACGGGGCAAAACGTGACCGAGACCGTAAGAATTGACGGCGAACGCTTCGCGACCCCTCCCACGGCCTTAACGGCCGCGGGCCCCCTCCCTCTTAAGCCGAGGGTGGCTATGCCTGCCCCATAGCACTGCCAAACTTCTACGCTCAGCGGATTTCGCCGGTTACGAAGAGGTTAACTACTGGACGGAGCGGGGAATTAGTGGTGAGGCTTAGCATTATCACGCAGTCGCCTTTTGCCAGTAACGAAGTATCCAGGGAAAAGTCAATGGTAGAAGAGTTGCCAGCGGAAATGTCCGGGATATCGGCAGTTAGCGTGAGTGCCGGATCTTCAGAATCTGCCTTGTAGATATGCAACGGGGCTTTTCCACGGTTTTTGCAAGTGAAGGAAGCCGTGATGTGAGAACCGGCAGAAACTACGCCGAAGCTTACCGTGCTGTTTTCGAACATGGGGATTGCAGCATTTTCCCGCTCTGATTCGCTCCAGGCCGCAAAATTCTCCTGCGTGAATGCCATGACGGAAAGAGAGCCGGCAGCCTTGGAACCATTAAGCACAGGAGTGGCAAAATAAGCATTGCGACCGTACAGTGACGGATCGGCGGCAACTGTATAGGTGAGGTTGGCTGTTGCTCCTGCAGGAATTGGATTGGGCGTAACGGTAAGAGACAACTGCTGGGAAACATCGGCAAAACTTACCGTCAGCGGCCTGGAACCAAGATTTGCTACCGTTACAGATTCGCTGGCCGAAAGCCCCTGGCGCAATGTCCCAAGCTTGAGTTCCCTGGTCTTTATGCCAAAATCCCCGAGCTTCTGGGCTCCGAAGAGCTGGCTCAGGGATTTTTTCTTCTCGTGGACTACGCCTCGCAGCCTTAGTACAACCGGCTTTTTCACGCCCGATATATATACCGTAAGAGTTTTGTCGAAGGCCGTGGGGCCGTCCTCGTTCTTGTATGTAGCCGATATCGTACCGCTTTTTCCGGGCATCAGCGGTTCACGAGTCCATTTTACGTCCGTGCAGCCGCAGGATGATACTACCTCAAAGATGGCGACAGGTTCGCTTCCGTTATTTGTGATTGTAAAGGTGCAACTTAACGGGCCGTCTTCTACTGAAACATCACCGAAGTCATGCACTGTTTTGTCCCAGGAGATATTGGAGTCAGAAGCATCGGGATCCAGTACAAGAACTACATCTTGCTCGGGCGCACTTATTGCAGAAGCAGTGCTCTGGGAAGTATTGGTGCCGCATGACAGGATGCCCAGCAGGAATATGGCAGTAACAAAGTTCATCTTCATACGTGCAAATATACGCACAGTGTTTTTGTAAATCAAATATAATGCCTATTTTTGTAGCCACAAAAGAAACCAACAACAATTAAGATAAAACAACTATGGCAAGAATCATCAATCCCGACCTTTGTGTCAGCTGCGGTTCCTGCGCCGATGTTTGCCCCGTGGGTGCAATCAGCGCCGGTGATGCCGCTTACGTAATCAACGCCGACGAATGCATCGACTGCGGCGCCTGCGAAGGCACCTGCCCCAACGAAGCCATCTCCGAGGCCTAAGAGACACATCACGAAAAAAAGCGGTCCCGAATCACTTCGGGGCCGCTTTTTTCTTCGTATCCGAAACCGTGCCAGGTCTGCAAAGCAATGTGCCGGGGCTGACAAAACCGTGCAGACCGGGAGCAGCAGAATCCATCAGATGTAGAAAAGCGTACCAGGACTGTAGTAAAAAAACAGACCTGGAACATTTTCCATCAGACCTGGCACACAACCATCCACTAAAGCACGGGATGTGGAAATAAGAAGCAGAAGTGTGCTTTAGGCGAGGACAATGATGGGGGTAAAGCACGGAATCTGGAAATGAGAAGCAGAAGTGTGCTTTAGGCGAGGACAATGATGGGGGTAAAGCACGGAATCTGGGAATGAGAAGCAGAAGTGTGCTTTAGCGCCTCAGGTAAAGTAACGACTAAGGTCACGAAGACGGGCGTTTTCGTGACCTTAGCGGTAAAAAGTATGTGCGAAACTTATTTCCCCAGGTTGGCGGAGACAAGCATTACAGACTGTGACGATGTCTTGCCGAGCTGGTCGGTTACTTCTACTGTCATGAGCGTGCTGCGGGAGTCTTCGCTCTGCATGCAGAGGTTGAAGAGCAGGCTGGACAGATTGAGGGAGAAACTGGTCTTGCCGATGAAGTCCGCGGATGTTCCGGTAATGAGACCAAGACCCTTGGCGGCCTTTCCGCTGTTGGCAGCAAGGTCTACTACACCATTTTCAACTTTAGCGCTGGTATTGATATAGTTGATGATGTTGGGGTCGGCGTTTTCACCCTCGAACTTAAGGATTATTCCGTCAATTTTGCCATTTGCTTCAATAGCAACAGATGCACCTTCGAAATCCTTGTCACTGTCCAGATAAGTGATTGCCCCGATGCCATTGAATGATACTTCCGGAGCAGAAGTCCAGCGGAAAGAGGCGGTTTTGCGGAGTTCGTTGCCGTTTGCATCCTTAACGTAAAGCTCAAGGTCGAAGCGGTCCCCGTTTTCGTGGGCGTCGTCTCCGTATTTGGCCCAGAGAAGTCGGCCGATATCAAGGCGTAACGATTTTACGTTAAGCAGGTTGGAAGCTGGGCTGAGGGCGCCCTTTGTATTGAGCCATGCGGCCAAGGTGTTGTCCGAGATAATATCGTACACGCAAGGTGTGGAAGATGTTCCCTTGTTAGCCGCAATAGAAATTTCCTGATTAATGACGCGGTAAAATCCGTCAGGGACTACACGGAATGTAATCGTAAAAGAATTAAGCCCGTTGGGGACGTCCAAGGCAATTACCGAACTCATGTTCTCGGTGATTTCCATCTGGGCAAAACTGTCATTGTCAGTCCAGGTGAAGGATGGCTTGGTAGGGTCTACCGGAGCGTTTTTCTTGCAGGCACCAAGGATAAGGGCTACGGCTGCTAATGCAAAAAGAATCTTTTTCATATTGCAAATAAGTTTACTTCCAAAAATTTTTCAAATATACACAACTTTTATCAAAAGTTCAAGGATTGCGAATCCAGCTATTTTGCGTATATTTGTAAGTTAGACAAAAAAGGCCCTTAAATGGCAGAAAAAATAAATACAAGCTACAACGACGATTCCATCCAGACCCTGGAATGGAACGAGCACATACGCCGCCGTGCCGGCATGTATATCGGCCGATTCGGCAACGGTGACAGGCAGGGAGACGGCATATACGTTCTCCTTAAAGAAATCGTAGACAACTCTATCGACGAGTTCTCCATGGGCTTCGGCAAGAAGATCGATATCACCATCGAAGACCGCACAGTAACGGTCAGGGACTTCGGACGCGGAATCCCCCTCGGAAAGGTGGTGGACGCCACTTCCAAGCTCAATACCGGCGGCAAGTTCGATGATGCCAACTTCAAGAAGTCGGTAGGTATGAACGGCGTCGGCACCAAAGCCGTAAACGCCCTTTCGACGGACTTTTACGTAGCTTCGTACCGCGAGGGCCAGTGCTCCTACGCGCATTTCTCAAGAGGCGTCCTTCTTGAAAGCGGCATTGTCCCCTCCAACGAAAAAAACGGCACCTTCACCCGCTTCACCCCCGACGAAGACCTCTTCAACGGCTTCTCCTACCACATGGAGTTCGTGGAGACCATGGTCAAAAACTACTCCTACCTTAAGAAAGGCCTCACCCTTAACCTTAACGGAGTACCCTACAAAAGCGAAAACGGCCTTCTGGACCTGGTAACGGAAAACATGAGCGAAACCCCGCTCTACCCCCTGATCCACCTGGAAGGAGAAGATATAGAGATAGTCCTCACCCACGGAAACAGTTACGGCGAAAACATCTCCACCTTCGTCAACGGCCAGCACACGCGCGACGGCGGCACACACCTGGCCGCATACAGGGAAGCCATCGCCAAGACTTTCAAAGACTTCTTCAGGAAAGACTACAAGCCCGAAGACATCCGCCAGGGCATAGTGGGCGCAATAGCAATCCAAATCCAGGAGCCCATCTTCGAAGGCCAGGCCAAGACCAAGCTCGGCAGCAACTACATGTGGGAAAAGCAGGTAAAAGCCGCCGACGGCACGTCTTCCGTGGACCGCGGTCCCACTATCCGCACCTTCGTGAACGACTTCGTGGCCAAGAACCTGAACGACTATCTCCACATGCACATGGACATAGTCCCAACGATTGAAGAAAAGATAAAAGCCTCACAGGCCGAAAGAGAAGAAATAGCCGGCGTCCAGAAAAAATCACGCGAAAGGGCCAAAAAGACAGCCGTCTACAATAAGAAGCTCAGGGACTGCCGCTACCATTTCTCGGACACCCGCTTCCCCAAGGGCATGGAAGACCAGAAGGAAAAGACCTCCATCTTCATCACAGAGGGTGACTCGGCATCCGGTACAATCACCAAGGTCCGCGACGCCAACAACCAGGCCGTGTTCTCGCTTCGCGGAAAGCCAATCAACAGCTATAAGGAAAGCCGCAAGAAAGTGGCCGAAAACGAGGAGCTCAACCTCCTTATCGCAGCCCTCGGCGTAGAAGACGACATCGACAACCTGCGTTACAATAACATTATCGTTGCGACCGATGCCGATGACGACGGCATGCACATCCGAATGCTGGTGCTCACCTTCCTGATGAAGTACTACCCTGAGCTTATCCGCAACGGCCACGTATTCGTCCTGCAGACTCCCCTCTTCCGCGTAAACAACAAGAAGGAGCGCCTGTACTGCTACTCCCCCGAAGAAAGGGATGCTGCCGTAGCGAAACTTAAAACCGGAGTGGAAGTAACCCGGTTCAAGGGCCTGGGCGAAATATCGTCTGACGAATTCAAGGATTTCATCGGCGAAGACATGAGGCTGGACACCGTGAGCCTGTCGGACGAAGAGTCCATCGGCACCATAATGGAGTTCTACATGGGCATCAATACCTACGAGCGTCAGCACTTCATCATGGACAACCTGAGAAGCGAAAAAGAACTGGAAGACGTAAATATCTAAGGATATGGCAAAGATTAAGATCAAGACCAAGGTGAGCCCCCGTTGGGCAAAGTTCTGCGGCTGGATGCTGCGAAAGATGGGGTGGACAAGCGTAGGCGGCCCGGTAAAAGAAGCTAAAGGAATAATTTTAGGCGTTCCCCACACCACCGTATGGGATTTCCTGGTAAGCTACCTGTTCTATACCCAGTTCGGCAAAGTGGCCCACATCATGGTTAAAAAGAGCTTCTTCTTCTGGCCCCTAGGCCCCATCCTGCGTGCCTGCGGTGCCGTTCCCACGGACCTTTCCAGCCCCGCGACCACCGTCAAGAGCCTCATCGAAGTCATGGAAGGTGTGGACGAATTCCACCTTGCCCTGGCACCGGAAGGCTCCCGTTCGCTGGTAAAGCGTTGGAAGAGCGGCTATCACCTGATTGCCCGTGAAACCGGCGCAACAGTATATCTTGGCTACTACGACTGGGGCCGCAAACGCATCAGCGTGGGCGAACCCTTCGAAATCACCGACGATCCCAAGGCCGATATGAACCGCATCTACGACCATTATCGTCCCCTTGGCGTCCAGGGCTTCCACAAAGACCAGTTTGCAGTGCCCGATTCTCCCAAATCCGAATAATCTTTTATGGCAAAGAGAATAAAATCTCCTTACAAAGCCTGGCGCAAGTACCGCAAACGCGAGCAGTACTGCACCACCCTTCATAAGGTATTTGACTACGCTACAAGCAACTATGCAAAAAGAGTCGCCTACCAGTATGTGGACGGCGGCCAGAAATATACCTACGAAGAATTCCGCCGCAAGGTGAACCAGCTTTCCATGCGCATGACGCGCTTCGGCATAAAGCACGGGGACCGTGTGGCCATCTTCTCGCAGAACATGCCCAACTGGGTAGTGGCCTATTTCAGCGCCACTGTCTTCGGCCGTGTGGCCGTTCCCATCCTTCCGGACAGCTCCGAGATGGAACTCACAAACATCCTGAACCATTCGGAATCCCGTGTGCTGTTCATTTCACAGCGCATGATGCCAAAGCTCAGCGAGGAGTGCCGCCAAAAGCTCACCCTTATCGTCGACATCGAGACCTTCGAATTCATCAAGAAGAACAAGGAAGACTTCAAGTGCAACGGATGGGTGAAAGCCCCTCAGCCGGACGACCTCGCCTGTATTATCTACACCTCAGGCACAACCGGAAAGGCCAAGGGCGTGATGCTCAGTCACCGCAACCTGAGTTCCAACCTTGCAGCTGCCTTCAAGGCCAAGCCGGCCTTCAAGACAGATCGCTTCCTGAGCATCCTCCCGGCCGCCCACGCCTACGAGATGAGCGTTTCCACCATCTATTCCTTCTACGTGGGCGCCACATGCTATACGCTGCAGAAACCGCCGACACCCACCATCCTTCTCAAAGCCATGAAGGACGTGAAGCCCACCATTGTGTGCTCCGTCCCTCTGATTATAGAAAAGGTGGTTAAGAACAGTGTGCTTCCCACCATCAATAAGAGCCGCGTCCTATCCTGGGCCGACAAGAATATCCCGCACATCCTGCACTGGTTCATCGGCCGACGGATGGTTAGTTCCTTCGGCGGAAAGCTTACCTTCTTCGGAATCGGCGGCGCAAAACTGGATCCCGCTGTGGAGAAGTTCCTGATCGACTGTCACTTCCCCTACGCCGTGGGCTACGGCCTTACGGAGACAGCGCCACTGGTGTGCAACGTGATGGTGAACAAGAAAAAGCACCTGGGCTCCATCGGCCCCGCTTCTTATAAGGTGGACATCCGTCTGGACAACGTGAACCCGGCCAATGGAGAAGGCGAAATCGTAGTCCGCGGAGACAACGTGATGCTGGGCTACTACAAAGACCCCGAGCGCACGCTTCAGGTACTTGACGACGAAGGCTGGTTCCACACCAACGACATCGCCACAGTGGACGAAAACGGCATCTATTATATCAAGGGCCGTCTGAACAATACCATTCTTGGTCCCTCCGGCGAGAACATCTACCCCGAGGAAATCGAGCAGGTAATCAACAACATCGAAGGCGTGGAAGAGTCCCTGGTAATGGAACGCGACGGCAAGCTGGTAGCCCTGGTTAAATTCCATGACAACGCGATTGACTGGAACCAGGCCACCGAAGACAAGTGGTTCGAAGAGTTGGAGGCCCGCAAGAAATCCGTCATGGACTGGGTGAACAAGACTGTAGGCAAGAACTCCAAGATAGGCGAAGTAGACGCCATGAAGGAGCCCTTCGAAAAGACCGCAACCCAGAAGATACGCCGCTTCAAGTACAAGGATTCCCACGGCGATGAACCGGAGAAACCATCAGACTCAAATAACTGATAATCTGCTATTTAACAGAAACATGTCTGCACCGCGAGCGCAGACATGTTTTTATTAAGTGGCTGAGAGTAAGGACTTTACACTTTCAGTTTAATTCCAAGCTTTGTAAGTATCCAGGCTATACAAAGCACTACTCCTGTGTACAGGGCGCACATCCCTACTCCGGTCCATCCGGCACGCCAGGCAGGGATGGTGGGAGAAGCGATAAGCCAGAGCACGATGAACAGATACGGTATCATATAAACCGTAAGCGTTGCAGTGCCTGCAGGCTGCAAAGGCTTGAACCAACCAGTCCAGCCACGTTTTTCAAGCATCCTCAGGACAGTATAAAGTGCAACGGAAATAGCGCTGACGAACAGGCACCATGGCAGCGTACCAAGGTTCTTGGAGATAATCCAGCCCTGGTGGGCGGCCATGCCAAGCACTGCCAGCACAGCGGCGGCGCCAAAGCCGATTCCGGCCTTGGCTTTGGTTATTCTTCGTTCGGCAAGAATCAGCATCATTCCGCCAAGGGCCATTATGCCGATATGTCCGGAGCCAAGATTCGCAGCATCGGCAAGATCGGCAAGGAAATTGGGGCCTATAAGGCACTCTCCCCCGCGCATCGGCACTACAGAAATGTTGACAAGGCATAAAAGCAGCCAGATGATGGGAAGAATCCACTGCCTGTTCCGGCAAAGAAGATACCCAATGGCACAGAACAAATAGGCCCAGCCTATCTGTCCAAGTATCCCCCACCACAGGGCTTCAAAGTGCTCGCCGTCCGGCGTGCGGTAGCAAATCGCCAAGCCAAGAAGCAGCACAGCACCTGCTGCCTTAAGCCATTTTGCAGGCCTGAAATCGGCCTTGTACTGGTTCCAGACAAGGAAAAAGCCGATCACAAAGAGCAGTACCCATAGCCACCTGCAGCCGGCCATCTCGCGCGACTCCTGGTTGCAGATGAAGCTGCCCATAACTATCAGGGCGAAGGTACGGCTGAGGATATGGCCCAGGGTGCTTTCCGCAGATAGGCCTTTCTCAAAACGACGGTCTATTGCGTACGGGATGGACATACCCACAGCAAAAAGGAACATTGGATAGATAAGGTCCGAAAGCCCCATTCCGTCTTCCATTGTTGCAAAGTGCTCCAACCAGTGTGAAACGTCAAAGACCGTCCAAAAATCGTTCACGAATACCATCAGGACCATAGTAAGGCCCCTGAACATATCAATTGCCAAATTCCTTTTGTTCATATTTTTAGTATTGAGATACACTCGCTTCGCTCGGTATGACTTTAAATCGCTCGGTATGACTTTAAATCGCTCGGTATGACTTTAAATCGCTCGGTATGATAGGGTTAGTCCGGTAAAGTAACCCACATCTCGTTGGACCAGCCTACGCTTCGGCCGGTGCCTTTTACTTCTCCTTTTATTCCGGCTTCCTGAAGCTCACGGAAACCTTGCTCCCCTGGTTTGAGGTCCAGGAACGGCAGCAGGTAGCAGCCGTGGTCCAGAAGCACTTCCTGGACATCCCGGACAGGGACTTCCGAAGGACGCCTGCCGGTCTTGACTGCAATGGCTGCCAGTGCGCCAGCGGCCTGTCCCAGGCCCATCACGACGGGTTGCAGACGGGTTGCACCGTTCATCTCCCAGCTCACGGATATGGCTTTGTCCGCCACCAGAAAACCTTCCAGGTTCACAGGTATAATGACGCCCAGAGGCACGCTGAAGGACGGAATCTTGCCGAACCAGAGATGGGACAGTTCGTCGGCACGGGGATTCTGGTTATGATGATGGTCTACTGGATAGTCACCCACGGCTACTGCGCGGGTGTAAAGGTCGTAATCGTATGGCTGCTTAGCAGCCTCAACTGTCATCGTGTCCCTTCCGGCAATGCGCCGCGACTCCCTGTAATAGGGATAGAAAGGAAGGCCGTCGGCCGACGGGAACACGTCATCGGCGATGCCTAAATTGCTATAACCAAGCTCTGTCTGTAGATAGTACAGATATCCAAGAGTGCGGTTTTTTGCCTGTCTGTAGACCTCTTCCCTGGGCATGGACAGATAGTCAAGACAGATGTCATTGCCGGACTGTGGCCAATTGAGCATAATGTGCCCGTCCGGAAGAGAGCCGTAGGAAAGTGTCATATCGGCCGGCCAGGTGTCGCAGCAATGAGTGTAGCGCTGCCGGTCATAATCCTCAGGCTCCTCGATGGTGACATCATGGTCGTACCATTTGGCTATTGCTACGTAGGTCATGTCCTGAAGAGCCCGGCTGTCCTCAAGAAGCTTTGCGCCTGCTTCCTGAGCAACGTCGCCAAGTTCAGTGCCGTCGATGAGTACTTTTGCCCGTACCGTGCTGCCATCGGAAAGGCGGACCCGCCAGGGAGATTCCGGTTCAAGCCCGGAATGACGGGTGAGAACTTCAACTCCGGAATAACAGGTATTGAGGCGAATTTCAACTCCGGCCTCATGGGCAATGTTGGAGAGTATTTCGGCCCCGACTCTGGGATTGAACAGAATGTTGGAAACCCAGCCGCTTTTCAAGGCCTCATATCCGCCGTAGCGCGCTGCCAGAGAGTCCGTGAACTCGCCAAAGACACCTCCACGCAGCCTGTAGTTACCGTCTATCGCACTTACGCCTGCACTTGTAAGCATGCCTCCCAGCCAGGGACTCTCCTCCACCACCAGCACGCTGACCCCGTCACGTGCAGCCTCAATTGCCGCCGCAGTGCCCCCGGTACCGCCACCAATTATTACCACATCATACTGCCTGGTGCAAGCAAGCAGTAATACGGTGGACAGTAAAGTCAAAACTCTCATTTATGGTCATTTTTGACCGATTTCAGTTTGGCTCGCGAGTCAAATCGGTCATTTTTGGTCATTTTTGACCGTTTTCAGTTCTGCTTAGGGTCAGGGGCTGCTCTATGGCGCCGCCGGCAAGGCGTACCCAGGTATCAAAGGCCGCGGAGCCCTTCGTGAAGCGGAATACCCGCGCACCGCTGGGGCCAAGGTGGTTATAAATAGTATCGCACCCGCTGAAGCGGCCGTAAATGTAATACATCTGGCCATAGTCCAGAACGTAATCGCAGTCATGGTCATGACCTGTGACTATAGCCTGTACGTCCCCAATTTCGCGGAACTGTGCCAGAAGGCCAGAATTGAGGCGTGAAGGGCACGGGGGCTCACCGTTGGTACCGCCAAGTATGCGGCCTCCGTTAGCCAGACCTTCAGTAACTTCAGGAAGAGGTATGTGGAAGAATGCCAGAGCGGGTATATGACCGAGTTTATCGCTGGCAGAGCGGTACCACTGAATCTGGCTGTGGCGGATGTAGTCGTAGCAGTGTATTTCCTCCTCCCCTTTCAGTACAACGGCATCCATGGAGTCAAAGATATAAAACGCACGGTCGGAACCTAAGGTGAAAACATCGTTGGAACAACCGTACACGCCTTCCTTGGGCGGAAGGTTAACGCAGCCAGGCAGCGAACGGATTGCGGCAAACATTTCCTCACGCGTGGCTCCGAACTGGGAATCGTGGTTTCCAAGGGCCACGGCCCAGGGTATGCCGCTGGAAGCAAGTGGCGCCAGCACTTCCAGGGCGCTCTGGATATCCGGCTTGCCAAAGACTATGTCTCCGGTGTGAATAACAAAGTCCGGCTTCTCTAGAGCCAGCATTTCCTCGATGCATCGTAGCGCACGTTCACTGCGGGAATCCCCCGAAATATAGTGAGAGTCCGTAAACTGCAACAGCTTGAACGTGCCGTCAATGCCGTAGGAGAAATTGCGGGCCACACGTAAGTCCGGGGCCTGTGTGCGCCGCTCACAGCTAAGCAGGGCCGGCGCCGCCGCCGCTCCCGCCACCGCCATTGCGGCTCCTTTCAGGAAAGATCTGCGTTTCATTTTTAAAAAGCCCCGGCCCCAGGAGGGGCCAGGGCACTTAAAAGATATTAATCTTTAGAAGATGATCTGAATCTTGGAAAGGCTCTCAAGAGTGCTGTTAATAACATAGAGGATGAGGTTGCCCTCCGCATCCTCGTGGAGCTTGACATCGGCGCTGACATATGCATTCACGCCACCACCATCTACAAAGGTATCAACGCTTGCGAGTTCCGCACCGTCAAGGATGGCAATAACTTCAACATCCGTGGGATTGGTCACATCCAGGACGTACACATCCGCCTGCTCCTTGGAGTTCCATGCCCAGTACAGACCCTGAGTGTAGGCCATGATGCGGCGGCCGTTGTAGTCGATGATGTCCATATTGTTCTGGCAGAAGTCGCCGCCTGCACCGGCTTCAGATGCCATTTGCCAGTTGTAAGGCGTTACCCAGTTGGGAGTATAGGCATCCTGGAGGTAATACAGGCGCTGGTCGGTGTCGTATGCACGGTAGAAGATACCTTCGTTAAGCCTGGGTCCGAGAGACATTACTGCACCGGATTCAGGGGTCCATGCATCTCCGTCAACAGCGATAGGGCCGCGTGTCTGGCCGTTAACATTGTAGTAGTTGTCAAGAGAGACTGCCCAATTGTCTATTTCCCAACCGGCCCAGTAACGGGAACCGCCGACAAAGCCGGTAACGACAGCCCTCTTGGAGAGGTCGCCGCGAACGCGCCAGCTGCCGATGGTGCCGCTGAAGTCTGCCAGGTGGTCGAAGAGAAGCATGGGCTCCTGATTTACATCCTGGGTGTAGTATACCTGATAAGAGGTACCACTTTCGAAATCATAATCAGGAGCGACAATCACGTTACCGGCGTCGTCACTTGCGATGGAAGTGGGCTTCACGCCCCAGGTGATGGTCTTCCAATATGTTCCGTTATCAGGGCTGACGGCATAAACGTTCTCACCGTCAGAAATCAGGAGAGCATCGCCACCGTAGGTCTTGTAGGCAAGACGGTGATAAGGTGCGGAAGGAACGCCGATCTGGCTCAGGAGCTTGGACCAGAGCAGGTTTGCACCGGCAGTCGGGACTTTACCCTCCTGCACAAAATAACCGAGGCCGCCGAAGTTGGCATCAACTGCGCCGTCGATGGAGCATTCGGCATACAGGTAGTTCTCGCGGGGGACATAAGTGTCGTTTTCTTCAACCACGAGGTGAATCTGTGAGGCATCGGCATCGTAAGACAGATGTGCCCAGCCAAGATCATAGCAATCGACCATTGCTGCAGCGTCATTATCCCAGACGGAGAAGTATACGCGCCAGTCAATGTTCGTCGAAACATCAATCGTGATGTCGGCGCCTTCCTGAGGGATATAGGTAGGACCGCCCCAGTAGAAGCTCCACTGCAGGCCTGCCCATTCGCCTTCGTAGTCGAAGTAAGGGACGAAAGTCTTCTGGCCGATGGTCACGGTCTCGGACAGACTGCCGGCAACGATTTCGATATTGGCGGCGCGGACGATGGCTTCAGGATCGAGGTAAGAGTTTTCGTCCTCGTCGTAGCTGAACACGTATTCATGAGTCGGAGCCACTGTCAGGACTACCTTGCTGTCCACCATGCCCTTGGTCTCGACAATCCAGTCTGCGGCCTCGGGAATGGAAACGCTGTAGCTGACATTTGCAGAAATAGGAATCTCCACGGTGCCGCCTTCGCATCCCACGGTGAAGCTAAGGGTCTTCACGTCGATGGCATCAGTCTGGCTCTGGGTGATTACTACCGTGGCCGATGCCGTTCCTGCGGTGATGGTCACCTTGGCGATACGGTTGTCGGTCGTTTCATTCTTCAGGACCGAAGCCTTGATGGTGATATTTTCACCGGCCTCGCCGCTTGCGGGAGATACGGTCACCCAGCTCTGTGAGGACGTGGCCTTCCAGGCTACATTGGAGGTAAAGGTGATGGATGCGACGCCGCCTTCCACCTGCACTAAAGCCTCGGTGGGAGTGCTGAGCGTTACAGAATCGGGCACTACTTCCTTTTTGCAGGAGACCACAAAAGCGGTCAGTGCCACTGCTGCGAAGAAAAAGAATTTTTTCATAGGCGTTATTGATTAATGGTTAAGAGTTTCCAAATACTGATCGATGCCCTCTTTTATGGCATCCCAATAGTCAAACATGCGTATATGGCAAAGGTCGAAGATGAAAAGACCGTCGGCGCTGTCCATCATCGTCTGGATGATATCCGGCATCAGCGCCTCCTGGTGGCCGTTTTCGAAACCGGAGCCATTGCCGATGTCGGGGCCTGCAGCAAATGGCAGGGCTCCATTCAGTCTTTTTGCGCCCAGCTTGGCAAAGCCTTCCATGCTCCATTCCCAGCTGCCGTGAATGCCGTCGGTGCCGGCATAGGCGCCCAGGAAAATGAAGTCCAGAAGATCGGCGTAGGCTGTTTTCTGGTAATTGTTGGGCACCCACCTGTAGGTGCTCTCATTTGTCTTAACGTTGTAAGTAGAACTGGTCCAGTTTACGCCGCTGCGGTAGTAATCGCTGAACCATGCGCCCACATAAGTGCCGAAACGCACGCCGGGCCCCGCCTGATGCACTGTTTCGGCTGCTTCGGCCACAAAATCGTGTATAACCTTGCAGCGGAAAGTGAGCCAGTTCCGCTGGAGCTGCGAAGGATTTGACGATATATAGGTCTGCCCCTGCGGCATCACGGGCCACTGCGACGGGGCTTCGCCAAGATATGTGGTGAATGCCGCCTTCGCATCCTCAGTATAGCCGGCGTCAAGATTATTGTCGTCATAGCGGCAGCGGTCCAGGACAATGCCGTCCAGGCCTTCGTAAGAGGCCAGTTCCCCAAGAAGGGTAAGGAGGAACTCCTTAACCTGAGGATTTGCAGGATCCAGGAAGCGGGGACCGTATTCGGGGTCGTCCATGGAATTGGTAAGGCCACCGGACAGGTTGTCCACGCTGCACCATTCCCTAAGCTCCGGATGGCTGTACAGCATGCCTTCGTCGCCGATGGAGGAATGATATCCGCCAACCATGGTATTTATGGCAGCATTGACACGAAGGCCTGCACGGTGACCTGCCAGGATGAATTCAGACAGGTAGTCGAAGGTCTCCGTGCGTTCCACCCAGCGGTAGCGGCCGTTCACCCATGCGGCGACCCGTCGGCAGGGCGGGGCCACTGACGATGCGAAGAGAACGTCTCCGCTGGTAGGACGGACATCGACCACAATATCGGTAAAACCCATCTTGGCTATCCTTTCACAGTCGGCCGCAATATAGGCTGCGTCGTTGGCATAATAAGGATAGTTTGCAGCTGCGTCGATCCACACATACCGGGGCTTGCCCACGATTTCGGGAAGGTCGGGATTGTCCGGGTCCACTGGTGTTATGCCCTTGTCCCAGGAGTCACGCCACTTGTAGGTGGAGTCGTCTTCGGCGGCGCAGGACCAGAAGGCCAGCACCGCTGCGGAAAATATGCTCAGAAGCTTTCTCATTTGGCCTTTACAATTACTACAGATGCCACAGGGCGCTGTTCGCCGTCCGACACCTTGATGGTTTCGGTCCCCTGTACAAGCAGGCAGGAAGAGCCGCCGCCGTCAAGGTTAAGGGCCTCGGTGCAGCCGATGGCTTTCAGCAGTGCCGCTTCTTCGGCAAAGGTCATGCCTGCGACGCCTTCCGTCATGCCGCGGCCTTCGCATACAAAGAGCACCAGGTAGCCGTTGGGCATATAGCCGATAGCGGTGCGGGGATGGCGCGCATTGGGCATCTTGTCATCGGCGCCGTCGCCGTAAAGGAGTTCGGCCTCCCAGGTGTTCACCACTTCCCCGCCCTTAATCAGCACTGGGCCGCCGCCGATTGCCGTAAGCGGGGCGAAATCCTTTGCCGCCACAGGGAACTTGGAGTCGGGTACCTGAAGTGGATCCTTCGACCATGAGTTCTGCGCAGGTTCGCTGTACAGATAGTGCTTTGCGCCGCCGCTCCAGTAGGTCCATCCGGTTTCGGGCGCTGCCCCTTCATTGCAGTAGAACACTCCCCTGGTTGGATAATACATCGTTTCCCAGTCTTCGGATGCATAATTGATATTTACGCCGGAGGTTTTCCCGCCGCTCACGGCGACTGACGCATTATAGCGCTTGCCGCCCTCAGCAAAGAAATAACCGCCGTTGATGAGGATTGGCGCCGCCGACTGGGAAAACCACTCCGAAGGCGTTTGCAGAGCCTCGGAAGTGCCGGTAATGGTGGGGTCGCTGATGCTCCTGACATCCCAGGTCATTTTGCTGAGGTCGGCGATTGCAAGGTACGCGATAACCTTTACGCCTTCGATGGTTTCAGGACTCTTGTATACTGAAATACCGTCCGGAACTGCCGCAAACTGCGAGCTCACGTGGCACCAGCCTGCATCTACCAGTGCAGGCAGAAGGCCGTCGTCGTCCACGATTACGGGTTCTTCGGGGTCTTTCCAGCGCCACTCGGGATAGTCGGTGGAGGCAGTGCCGCTGCAGGACACCGCCACCCCGAATAAAAGTGCGACTATGGTTTTTCTCATCTCTTAATGCAGTCAAGTGAATACCCGCCGATCATTCCGGAGAAGTGATCGTAATAATAGATGTACAGCATATATCCGTCGGCCGAAGGAGCGATGATGGCATCAGCGCAGGCGCCGTAGCCGTCATTGCTGCCGGTCTGGTACTGCAGGTCGTACATGTAGGGCACCGAGAAGGCCGTCTGGGGACTGTCGTAAACTTTTCCGCTCAGGGAGCCGTTGGTGATGTCGAACATGTAAAGCTGAGGGCCGGGCCACCACTTGGGGAAGTGGTTGGAGACGAACAGGAGCAGATATCTTGCATTATTGAACTGCTTGGTGTCCAGGTTGTTCGGGTCCACGTTTCCGTTCACGAAGTAGCCGCCGCCAGGGGCATCCTCTATGGAGCCGTCGCCTTCGCCGGGAAGGGCGCTTCCAATGCTCAGGTCCGGCTTGAACCACTTCAGCGTGTTCTCGGAGTAGGCGCAGCTGTACCAGCCGCCGTCGCCGGCGGGAGAGCCGGCGGGAACGCATGTGCTGCCGGCGGGACCGCTGCCCCAGCAGAAGCCGTTGGCCGGGTAAAGGTCGATCACTTCGGAAGAAACAACCTCACCTCCAACGATATGTATGGAGTGGAAGCGGCCCGATGTGGTTACACCCTCCAGACCCGGATAGGTCACTGAAATCATGGCTTCTTCTTCAATGTTTCCTATCACCTTCATTTCAAGGCCAAGCTGGAGGTCCTGGTCGTTGGTAAAGGACAGGAGCAGCTCCGGAGCCTGTTTTACCGATGAGGTCTTCCATATATTGAACACTTCGCCGGGCTCGGCAAGGTTGCAGATGAGAAGGTGGTCCTGTTCGTCAGAAGCGATGGCGCCTGTGGGAACCGCGCTGCCAAGGGTTATGGTTCCGTTGGCAGTTGCGACCACCTTGTTGTACACGCGCGGGGCGCTGCCGTCACCCATGTTCACGATAAGGTCGGAATCCAGCACCGCCAGCGACACATTGGCCTTTGTCGAGAAGGCAGGAAGCCCGAGGCCCGAAGCGGGATCCAGGTTGAAGATTTTTTCGGCGCTGGTGGCGTTGATGCCGTAGTCAATCTTTTCGGGGATGTTCTTCACCACCAGATAATCGGCCTTGGTCACGCCGTCGTCTGCGGTTATGGTAAAGGTGAATCCGTCGTTGTAGTTATGCGGCTGGCCGGGGTCCGGAGATATGGTTGCATGGGCCGAAATGGTAACGCTTGCCTGAGCAGCTGAAAGGTCGTTGGGGGTTATCAGGGAAACGTTCTTTGTGGCCTTGTCGATAACGCCATTCAGCGTAGGCCGCTTCAGGGTGAAGCTTATGAGTTCGCACTTGGATGAGCGCACCCTTTCGCCTGTAATCACGATGTCCCTGCTTTCGCCGGTGGCGTCTGTATAGCGGAAGCGATTCTCTTCCGTCAGGTCCAGTACGGTCAGGCCAGGTTCAATCTTGCAGTTGGCCTCCAGCGATGCACGCACGCGTACCTTAGTCATGTAAGGCGTCGAAATGTCGTCCGAATTCTCGGGGAAATACCACGGGATGGGGATTACGTAGCGGTCGGCCGAAGGGTCCGATATCTCCAGCCTGCCCATCTCCTGCCCTTCGTACGGGCCGAAGGTGAAATAGGCTACAAGGGAGCTTATCCCCTGCCTGTCGGCTGTGGGGGCTACATGCTCCGGCTTATGGCAGGACGCAACCAGTATTAGCGATGCTGCAAAAAGGATTATGCTGATCTTTTTCATGGCTAGTTCCATTCGGGGTATTGGTTCACAAGGGAATTGGAATTGAGTTCACCGTCGGGGATGGGGAAACGGCGGAGCATCTTCTCGGGGAAGTTGCGGTCTTTGTCGTCCACCGACACGTAGGTATAGAGGAACTGCCCGTCGACGGCGGTGGGTTCGATTTTAAGGCCGTGGACCTGGTAGTTGTTAAGGCCTACGGGCCAGTCTTCCACTGCATCGCCCCAGCGGCGGAGATCCCAGTACCAGAGGCCTTCGAAGGCCAGTTCCACGCGGCGTTCCTGGCGTATGGCCTGCCAGAGGGCGTCGCCGGATTTCTTGGTATAAGGCAGGCCCACACGCTTCCTGATTGCCTCAACCGCCGCATTCGCGCCGTCGGGGTCGCTGTTCCGGTAGCAGGCTTCGGCCTTGTTAAGGAGAACCTCGCCGTAGCGGAGCAGCACGAAATGCTGGATGCTCTGCGACCTCTGATTGAGGTCATGGGTTTCGTCCACGCCTTTACGCAGGTAATAACCTGTGGTGGTGCGGCCCTGTGGCTGGGGTTCCTTGTTCCACTGGCAGAAGCCGTCGGTGCCGCCCACGTAGGGCTCTATCTTGCGGCCTTTCCAGGCAGCGCCGTTATAGAGGACGGTGGCTTGGAAACGGGGTTCCAGCTGAGCGTACGGCGGATTGGCCGTTGTCGAGGAGTGCCAGGGCGACCAGTCCGGGAAACCGCCGGATGCAAACTCATAGCTTTCCACCATTTCCTGGGTGGGAGTGCCGTAGCCGCCGCCCTGCTGCTGTGCCAGCTTATAGTCGCCGCCGGGAGTGTAGTAGAAGTCGAACTCGTGGGTCACGCCGTCGGCATAGGAGAAGCCGTACTGAAGGATGGTCTCGGGATTTCCTTCCTGAACCGTCTTTGTAAAGGCTTCGGCATAAGAAGGATTGAGGGAATAACCGAGCTCCTCAAGGGCGTCAGCGGCATCTATAACCTTCTGGTACTCGCCGGCGTAAAGCATCGCGCGGGTAATCAGGGCATAGGCCACGCCTTTGTCCAGGCGGCCCTTGGCTTCGGCCTTGACGGGAAGAGCCTCGGCTGCGGCCGAAAGGTCGTTCCATATAAATTCCCAGCCTTCGGCCTCGGTGGAAAGAGCCTTGTCCACGGCAATCTGCGTGAGGTCTTCGTCATAGATAATAACGTCCTTATAGCGCTTCACAAGCTCGAAATACAGCCAGCCCCTCATCAGGCGGAGTTCGCCTTCCAGGCGTTTCTGATCGGCTTCGGGAAGGTCTTTGCCAAGGTTATGGAGGTTGGAGATGGCTTCGTTGGTGCGGCGGATGGCGTTATAAAGTTCGCCCCAGCAGCCAAGATAAACGCTCACGAAGCTGTTGGTGAGGTTGGTGCCGCCATAGGCCACCTGGCTGGGGATGAGGCAGTAGGCGAAGTTCACGTATGAGCCGTACTTGAACTCGTCGGTGAAGGCTTCGGTCATGCCCACGGTGCTGGGCCAGGCGGCGAAAATGTCGTAGGAATAGGAGTAGATGCTGTTCACGGCATATTCGGCACTTTCGGTGCTTGCCCACATCACTTTGTCGGATATGCTGTCCCTTGGAGTCATGTCCAGGTAGGAGTTGCACCCTGCGAGGATGCCCAGTAAAGGAATTGCGAAGAATAACTTTTTCATAAGGCAGCCATATTATAAGGTTAGGGTGATTCCGCCAAGGATGTTCCTCTGCTGAGGATAATAGCCGTTGTTGACGCCCGGGGATTCCGGGTCGATGCCTTCGGGAAGGCCGTCGATGGTGAAGAGGTTGTTGCCTTCCACGAAGATGCGCAGCGCCTGCACGCCGAAGCGCCTGGTGAAATTCTGCGGCAGGGTGTATCCCAGCTGTGCTGTCTTCAGACGCACGTAGGTGCCGTCTTTCCACCAGAAGCTGGAGCTGAGACCGTTGTCGCCGCCGTGTCCGGTCGTGCCCAGCGTCAGGCGCGGGAACGTACCGTTGGGATTGTCCAGGCTGTAGGCATTTTCGACCAGGAACAGCGGAGAGTTGCCGCCTTCCTTGAAGGTCTTGGTCCAGATGGTGTCGTCGTCGTTCTCGTTGAAGTAGGTTCCGGTCATGGACACCTGGAAGAGGGCGCCGCCGGTGAACTGCAGGTTCATGTCGAAGCCGTTCCAGCCTACATTAACGTTAAGGCCGAAGGTAAGCTCCGGGCGGTTGCTCTTGCCGAAGATACCGCGGTCCTGCCAGTCGATCTGGCCGTCGCCGTTAAGGTCGGTGTACTTGATGTCGCCGATGTTCGGGCGGGTACCGTACCAGGCGCTGTTGTCAATCTCTTCCTCGCTCCTGTACAGGCCTTCGGCCAGCCAGCCCCAGTGGGAGCCGTATGTGGTCCCGGTGACTTTTTGCCATTCGGGGACGTTGGGTTCGTCGTTGTACTTGAGCCAGCGGGTCTTGGAATAGGTTACCGTGCCGCCCAGTTCATAGTAGAAAGGCTTTCCGCCAAGTACGAAGCGGTTGCGGTGGGTGATGAGGACGTCTATACCCTTGCTGTTGATGGCATTGGAGTTAACGTAGGTGGGATAGTATCCGCCCATGGAGGAGGGATGACCGCCGCCGTTCCAGCCCAGAATGTCGTAGGTGTAGTTGTAGAAGGCGTCGATTTCACCGCCAAGGAGGCCGTCCCACAGGGAGAAGTCGGTACCGACGTTATAGGACAGGGTCTTTTCCCAGGTGAGGTCCTTGTTCGGGATGCCGTCGGTGTAATAGGCCGGTACTGCGGAGCTTCCGGGATATACCACCTTGCCGCCGAGGGCGTACTGGCTCAGGAACATGTAAGCGTCTACGCCGTCGTTGCCCAGAAGACCCACGCTGGCGCGAACTTTCAGGTTATCCAGCCAGTCGGCTTCTTTCATGAATTCTTCCTTGGAGATATTCCAGCCGATGGAGCCGGAGGGGAAGAAGCCCCAGCGGGTGCTGGTCATGCCGGCAAATTTGTAGGAGCCGTCGTAGCGTCCGGTGAATTCCGCCAGGTACTTTTCGTCATAGTTGTAACGGATGCGGCCCACATAACCGGCGCTGCGGGAAGCATTACTGCTGCCTATTACGGGATTTGCAGTGGGAGTTCCGTTGTTCAGTTCGGGAAGCAGGGCGAAGGGAACGTTCTTTACGTAGGCGCTGAGGTTGTTTGTCTGGAAGTCCCTCAGCTCGGCAAGTATTATTGCATCCACGTTATGCTTGCCGAAAGTATTTGTGTACGAGATGCTTGCCTGGCCTGTAATGCTCTGTGAATAGTAGGAGCCCTCCCCTACCTTGTTGCCGTCCGAAGAGCCGTTCACGTCCACCATGGGAGCGGTCCAGCCCCAGGTGCCGTCTTCGTTACGCCGGCGGACAACCACGTAGTAAGGCGTATCCAGGTTCTTGTTGTAGGAGCTCAGATAATCGTAGGAGCCGCTCACCTTGGCCTGGAGGCCCTTGACCCAGGGAATCTCCCATGTAAGGCTGGCGTTCAGGGTGCCCTGGAAACTGTTGGTCTTCTTGTTTCCGCTCTGGTAAAGCGCGGCAAGGGGGCTGTTGGGGAAGGTCTGGTTGCTGGCGATGGCGCCGGTATAATAGTCCCCGTACTTTTCCGGAAGGAAAGGATACATGCCTATTACCTGATGGGAGATGGAGAACCAGCCCACTTCATAGCCGGAATCGCTGTCCGATCCTCCGGAATTGAAGCGGGGCGTTTCCCTCCTTCCGATGACTCCGCTGAGTCCTGCATTGAAAACCAGGTGTTTGGCTATGCGGGATTCGATATTGGTTCGCACATTGTAACGGCGGTAGTTGTATCCTTCGATATTACCTTTTTGACCAAGGAAACCGCCTGAAACAAAGTACCTTGTCTTGTCGTTACCGCCCTGCACGGTGATATTGTGCTTGTTGGTGAGGCCTGTGCCGAAAACGCGTTTGGTGTAGTCCACGTTGTCCCAACCGTCGGTAGGGTCGCCGTTAAGCATGGCCTCAACGTTCTGGCGCGTGAAATACGGCACGTATTCCTCTTCCGATGCGATGGCGCCGCTGGCGAGCTGGTCCATTTCCTGGGCCAGGTTCCAGTAATACGCGAACTGCGGCCCGTTCATGAAGCGCGGGAAGTTGGCGTTCATGGATGCACCGACGGAACCGTTGTAGGTGATGCGGGTATCGCCTTTTTCGCCCTTGCGGGTGGTGATGATAATCACGCCGCCGGCAGCTTTCAGGCCATAAACTGCGGCCGATGCGCCGTCTTTAAGCACTGAGACGCTTTCAATGTCGGCCGGATCTATGTCGTTGATATTCTCCACCGGGAAACCGTCAACCACATAGGCTACGCCGTACACGCTGCCGCGGATTCTGAGGGATGCCTGGTCCAGGCCCGGCTCACCGGATTCCTGCACGGAGGAGATACCGGAAAGCTTACCTGCGAGCACCTGGGACACATTGGTGGCAGGCGCTTTCAGCAGTTCGTCGCCCTTGATGGCCGACACAGCCGCCGTAAGGGTTTCCTTCTTGGCGGTACCGTAGCCGACTACCACGACATCTTCCAGATACAGGGCGTCTTCCTGCATTGTGACACTGATCTGGCCTTTGCCGTCGAAGGTCCTCTCTTCGGTAGCGAGGCCAAGGCAGGAGAATTCGATAATGTCCCCTCTCGAGGCCTTCATCGAATAGCTGCCGTCCGCTCCGGTGATGGTTCCGTTGGTTGTCCCTTTCACCAGCACCGTAACGCCGGCGAGGGGCTTTCCATCGGCATCCGTCACCTTGCCGCGAAGCTGGGTCTGCGCAGCAGCAGACCATCCCAGGAGCAGTATCGCTCCAAGGACTGCGGTCAGGAATCGGAAAAATTGTTTCATATTTCGCTTATTGGTTAGTATCTGCTATTTCCTGAAGTATGGTGCCTATCTGATACAGGCCTCTGGGAACGTGGAAGCAGCCTTTCCACTTGCCGCCCTTGAGGGGAAGGAGGACTTCGCCGCGGCGGTTCAGATATCCGAACCACTCAGGATAGTCCTTGTCCTTGAAATTGTTCCAGAGATACTCGTCCAGTTTAAGGAACCACTCTAGAGCCTTTTCGTTGCCTGTTAGCTGGTAGCCCTTTATCATGGTAATGGCGCTCTCGAAATGCACCCACCAGAGTTTCTGATCCCATTCAAGCTCCTGGGTAGGATAGCCTTTGCGGTCCATAAAGTAGAAAATGCCGCCGTACTCCTTGTCCCATCCGTATTCAATTACACGGAGGGCTATCTCCATGCTCTTGTCGATTATATCTTGCCTGTGAAGCCTTAAGCCAAGGTTCATCATGAACCAGAGGGCCTCAAGGTCATGTCCGGGGTTCACCTTCCTGCCTTCGAAGCAGTCCACCAGGCTTCCGTCAGGGGCAAGGTTCTCAACCATTACGCCAAGATCTTCCTGATAGAAGACGTCGAAAACTTCATGAAGGGCTTCGTCTATGGTCTTGTCCAGCAGGGACTTGTCTTCGATGATGGGTTCAACTTCCAGGGCCATGTTGCAAATAATCATGGGCAGGGCGAAGTCTTTCATCGGCCTTGTGCCCGGTACGGCCTTGGTCCACTTGCCCTTTGGATTACTCCGGCGCTCCAGGATACGCTTGAAGGTCCTGCGTGCTATATCGGCATAATGTTCATCCCCGGTTGCAACCGCCAACTGCGCAAAAGCCATACAGGCGAAAGTATTGGAGAATATATTATACGGTGCGATGATGGGCTTTCCTTCCCTGGTGAGAGAGAAATAAAAGTCGAAATTGCCGTCATGACCGTACTTTTCCAGAAATTCCGCACCCTGCCTGGCACATTCCAGCCACTGCGGATTCTTCTCTACCTTATTATATAGCATGGCGAACATCCACACTTCCCTTCCCTGCAGCCACACGAACTTGTCCGTGTCAAAAACACTTCCGTCTCTGTTAAGGCAGGTAAAGTATCCGCCGTATTCCTTGTCCTGTGATTTCTCAAGCCAGAAAGGCAAAACGCTGTTATAAAGCTCGTTGCGATAGCGCTGGGCCATATTGGCAAAATCGACTGCTTTCATATGGTTTTAACTTTAGTTTTTCCATTAATCACGCATACAAATTTACAAAATAATAATAAACATCCAAATATTTTTTAACGAAATATTAAAAATTATTTGTCGATTTATAATAATATACGTATATTTGTACAACTCAACTGATTATGGAATCCTTTCTGGACTGTCTTTTCAACGGCCGTTACGATGCCGAAAAAAGAATCATCCTTTTCCTGTGCGAGAAAGGTGAGGCTTTCAGCCTGGCCGACCTGGCCCGCGAGCTGGACACCAGCATCCCCAAAATCACCCGCATCGTAACCGAAATGGAAAATGCCGGTTTCCTGGCCGATCTTGGCAAACAGGAATCGGCCTCCGGCCGCAGGCCCAGCATGTTCGGCCTCAATCCCAATGCCGGGTATTTCATCGGGGTAGAAGTCGGCCAGAACAGTCTGGCGCTGGCGGTGACGGACTTCACCGGGCGGGTGCTGCACTTTCAGGACGAAATCCCCTACACCCTCACCAATACAGAGGAATCGGTACTTGGGCTTTGTGCCACTGTCAGAAAACAAGTCAGAAGATTCCATCTGAACCCATCCCTCATACGTTCCGTAGGGGTAAATCTCACCGGCCGCGTCAATCACCAGACCGGGTACAGCTACAGCTACTATATCAGCGAGGAAAAACCTATCCGTAATATCCTGGAAGCAGGATTCGAACGTCCGGTCTGCATAGAGAACGATTCCCGCGGCATGGCCTTCGGAGAGTACATGAGCGGTATCGCGGGAGACTCCCACACCGTCCTCTTCCTTAACGTAGGTTGGGGGCTCGGTATGGGTATGGTGCTGGACGGCAAGCTGTTTGGCGGCAAGTCCGGCTTCTCCGGAGAAATCGGCCACTTTCCCCTGCTGGACAACCACCAGATCTGCCGTTGCGGCAAGGTGGGATGCCTGGAAACAGGGGCTTCAGGCCTGGCCCTGCACCGTCTCATCACGGAGCGCCTGGGCAAAGGGCAGCCATCCATCCTGTCGGCAGCATTCAAGGATGGCCGGGAGATAAACCTGGGCGATATCCTTTCTGCCGTTGAGAAAGAGGACGTAACCGCCATCGAATGCGTGGAGGCTGTCGGTGCCACCCTTGGACGTGCCGTAGCCGGACTCATAAATATCTTCAACCCTGATGTCGTGGTAATCGGCGGGCGTCTGTGCGTTACGGAACAGTACCTGATGCCGCCGCTGCTGGGCGCCGTGAACCGACTGTCCCTCAACTTGGTAAACAACGACACTGTAATAAAAGTATCACGTCTTGGCAAAAAGGCCGGTGCCATCGGTGCCAGCCTGCTCTCGAAACACCGATTATTAAACCAATAGATATGGAAAACCGCAGAGATTTCTTAAAAAAAGGCGCTATGGCTGCAGCTGCAGCACCTCTTCTGGCAAGCGCCTGCAAGCCTTCGGCCGGTAAAGACAAATGGGGCATCGAGGCCGACCCTTCTGTATCGTCAACACTCATCGTCCCAAAAGGGAACGCGCTGCCCATAACAGGCACCTTCCTGGACGAGATTTCCCATGACATTCCCCACCAGAATTGGGGCGAGAAAGAATGGGACAGGGACTTCCGCTACATGAAGGCTATGGGAATCGACACTGTTATCGATATCCGCTGCGGCTACCGCAAGTTCATCACTTACCCTTCGCCATATCTGCTGAAAAAGGGCTGCTACATGCCTTCGATGGATCTTATCGACATGTTCTGCCGCCTGGCTCAGAAATACGACATGAAGTTCATGTTGGGCCTGTACGACAGCGGAAAATACTGGGATACCGGCGACATGTCTTATGAAGTGGAATCCAACAAATTCGTAATTGACGAAGTCTGGGAGCGCTACGGAAGCAAATACAAGAGCTTCGCCGGCTGGTACATTTCCGGTGAAATATCCCGCGCTACCAAGGGGGCCATCGAGAGCTTCCGTACAATGGGACGGCAGTGCAAGGAGGTCTCCGGAGGCCTTCCCACCTTCATTTCGCCATGGATAGACGGCAAGAAAGCCGTGGATGCCGCCGGCGGAAATCTGACCAAGGACCAGGCTGTTTCGGTTGCTCAGCACGAAAAGGAATGGGACGAGATTTTCGACGGAATTCACGATTATGTGGATGCCTGCGCCTTCCAGGACGGCCATATCGACTATGACGAACTTGACGCCTTCTTCAGCGTAAACAAGCGCCTTGCCGACAAGTACGGCATGCAGTGCTGGACCAATGCCGAAAGCTTCGACCGGGACATGCCCATCCGCTTCTTCCCCATCAAGTTCGACAAGCTGCGCATGAAGCTGGAGGCTGCCGGCCGATGCGGATATGATAAAGCAATCACTTTTGAATTCAGCCATTTCATGAGCCCCCAGAGCGCCTATATCCAGGCCGGGCACCTATATGACAGATACAGGGAATACTTCGGAATATGAGTAAGACAATGAGCTCCGGCCGCGTGCTTTTCGTGGCCATTGTTGCCGCCCTTGGCGGCATACTTTTCGGTTATGACACGGCCGTTATTTCCGGGACCACGCGCATAGTGGCAGACCAGTTCGCCCTTTCCGAAATGTCCAAGGGCTGGTATGTCGGGTGTGCGCTAATCGGCTCCATCATCGGCGTCGCCGTCGCCGGCATGCTTTCGGACTTTCTGGGCAGAAAAAAGACCATGCTCATCAGCGCCCTCATGTTCAGCATATCGGCCATAGGCTGCGCCGTGAGCGGGAGTTTCACTCAACTTGTGATATATCGAATCATCGGTGGCTTTGGCATCGGCGTCGTGTCCATCGTTTCGCCTGTATATATTTCAGAGGTATCCCCTGCCGAAAAACGCGGCACCATGGTGTCACTTTACCAGCTTGCGGTAACCGTCGGCTTCCTTCTGGCCTATCTATTCAATTATCTGGTAATTAAAGGGGCCGATTTGTCGTCATCCGATCCTTCGCTTGCGGGACGTATGTTCAACGGCGAGTATTGGAGAGGTATGCTTGGCCTGGAAACCATTCCCGACCTTCTTTTCCTGGTGCTCATATTCTTTATTCCGGAGAGCCCCAGATGGCTGGAAGTGCGTGGTCACCGCACAGATAATTCTGAAGAGTGGAAAGCCCTCCGCGAACCCGGCATTCTGAAAGCCGTGCTCTGGGGTTCCTGCATCGCCATCCTTGGCCAGTTCATGGGAGTCAATGCCGTGCTATATTACGGCCCCGAGATTTTCCAGGACGCAGGTCTGTCGGGCGAAGGCTCCATGCTCTCTACTGTTCTGGTAGGAGTAGTGAATATGCTCACCACTGTCATTGCACTGATCATAATCGATAAAGTTGGACGTAAACAACTGGTCTGGTGGGGTGTAGGAGGCATGATCGTATGCCTTATTGCAATTGGAACCTACTTTGCCTGGGGCTCGCAGCTTGGTCTTGGGACTACATTCCTGCTGGCATTCTTCCTTCTCTACGTCTTCTGCACCGCCATTTCCATCAGTGCCGTCGTGTTCGTACTGCTGAGCGAGATGTATCCCAACCGCGTCCGCGGCCTTGCCATGTCCATCGCCGGCCTGGCCCTCTGGATCGGCACATATTTAATCGGCCAGCTTACTCCCTGGATGCTCGCGAACCTCACTCCCGCCGGCACCTTCTTCCTCTTCGCCTTCTGCTGCCTCCCTTATCTCTGGATAATGTGGCGCAAAATCCCGGAAACCACCGGCAAGACACTGGAAGAAATCGAAGAGCACTGGAAGCAGTAGCCGTAACAGCTACGCTAACCGGTTTATTTTCAGCACTTTCCCAGAATCATGTCTGCGCTGATGGAGCAGACATGATTCCGGGAAAGTGTTGAATATTAAGACTTTACATTAGCGATTCGATGTAGGCTTTCATCTGCGGCACTTTTTCAAGGGCCTTGTGGAACAGGGCGACCTGGTTACGGGTGCGGACCATGTTGTGTTCCGGGTACTGAATCTTGTAGTAAGTATCGCCGTTTATGTAGTCTGCGAAAAAGCGTACGGCCTGCATGTAAGGGAACAGGCACGCCGCATAGGGCAGATTCTCTATTTCGATGGGCGTGAGGAAAGATCTGGCGCTTTCAAGATAGCCTTTGGCGAAGGCCTCGAATATATCCATACGGAAATCCACCTTGTCCACCTCAGGGCTGTCTTCGGCCACAGTATTGGCGGCAGTGCGAAGGAAATCGCCGAAATCAGAGAATACGAACGACGGCATCAGGGTATCTAGGTCGATGATGCAGAGGACGTTGCCTTCGTCGTCGAACATCATGTTGTTTACCTTGGTATCGCAGTGGCAGATGCGCTTGGGAAGCTTTCCCTCACGGTGCAGGCGTTCGGCCTTGCACATTTCTTCCTCGAAGGGTTTGAGGTCCTTCAAAATGGCCTGAACCTCAGGATCTTTGAGGCGGCCGGCCTTATCCTGTTCAACGGCTTCCCTAAGCTGACGGGCGCGGAGCTCCATGTTGTGGAAGTCGGGAATGGTTTCCCCGAGGGTGTCGGAAATATCGGCCAGTTGGGCCTGGAAATTGCCGAAAGCCTTGCCGCAGCAGTAGGAATACTCCGGATTGACGGTATTGTAAGTATGGGCGTTTTCGATAAAAACGCTCACCCTCCAAAAGTTGTTGCCATCCTGCAGATAGGTTTTTCCGCTTTCCTTAACTGGAACGAAGCGAAGGACCTTTCTGTCGATGTCGCTCTCCCCTGCCGCTTCCAGCTTTTTACGGATATGCGCCGTTGCACATTCTATGTTGTGCTGCAGGAGCTCTACATCCTGGAAGATAGCATTGTTGATGCGCTGGAGGACATAGTTTTCGGGACCGTCGGTATTTACCTTGTAGGTGTCGTTGATAAGGCCTTCGCCCAGAGGCTTGATCTCCAGGATTTCGCCTTTAAGGGCGAAGGCTTTTGCGATAGATTTGGTATCCATGGCTTTATTACTTTGCAAATGCGTAGCTGAATCCGTCCACCTTGTTCCAGCCGCCGCGGGTGAAGTCGGGAACTTCGACGGGGGCGCAGCCGTTCTCCAGGGAGATGCGGGAAAGCTCGGTTACGCAGCACCATTCGGCGAGGTCATATACGTCCATATCCTGCGGGAGGCCGTTGTTGAGGCAGTATATGATGCGGTAGTCCATGATGAAGTCCATGCCGCCGTGGCCGCCCACTTTCCTTGCAGTTTCTACAAGCTCGGGAGTAAGAATAGGGCTGGTATACTGCGCCATCAGTTCATTAAGCTGATCGCCGCTGTAAACATATTCACTGCCCAGGTTCTGATAGTCCACATTTTCAGCGCCTTCGGAACGGAGGCACATAAGGGGAATGGGATATTTACCGGCATAGCCGTCAGTTCCCACAAGCTGATACATACGGTCGTAGGGACGGGGGGTCATTACGTCGTGCTCGATGAGGATAGTCTTGCCTTTCTCGGTGCTGATCATGGTCATGGTTACGTCACCGTTGGCGAAATCGTCGGGATTGTCCATGCCTGCTGCACGTGCGTGCTTGGGACCGTTGTAGGGCTTGGTGTCCATTGCAACAAGAGTTTTGAGACGGTCTCCCCTGTGGATATTAAGTGCCTGGCAAACAGGGCCGAAGCCGTGGGTGGGGTAAAGGTCGCCGGCGTGGGCTTTGTTGAATTCCAGGCGCCAGTTGTTCCAATACGCACTCCAGAAAGGATCCAGATTATGATGGTATGAGCCTTCCGCGTGGATAATCTCGCCGAAGACACCCTGCTTTGCCATCTCCAGGGCTGTGAGTTCGAAGAAATCGTAGCAGCAGTTCTCCAGAACTATGCAGTGACGGCGGGTACGCTCCGAAGTGTTCACAAGGTCCCAGCACGCCTGAAGGGTTTCGGCCGAAGGAACCTCAATGGCCACATGCTTGCCGCATTCCATAGCGTACAATGCCACGGGAACGTGGTGCACCCAGTCTGTTGCAACGTATACAAGATCCACCGAAGGGTCTTCGCAGAGAGCTTTATAGCTTTCCTCCTCTCCGCTGTAGGAATTTGCTTCGATGCCTTTATTATTAAGGTAGGCCATCGACTTCTCCGCCCTTTCGGGGAGAAGGTCGCATACGGCGGCTACATGGCAGCCGGGGACGTGGGAGAGACGCTTTACAGCATCGCCGCCTCTCATGCCGAGGCCCACGACACCGATTCCGACATCTGGAATGGGATCGCAAACGAACTGAATCATGTCTTCCTGACCGGCAGGACGAGCGGGCACCTCAGTTCTGATGATGCCGTCCGACGTTTTACATGAAAAAACCAGGGGCAGCAAAGCTGCAGCGGTGATAAGGATGCTTTTTAGTTTCATGAGTCTGGTGTTATTAATGACCATGCAATATAAGAATTCGACGCGGTTTTTCAAAAGATTTTAGCACTTTTTTATGTTTAATCGCTTTTTCTGAACCGCTCTCACAAAAAAGCGGCCCCCGAAACGGAGACCGCTTTTTAGATTGAAAAGCAGAAAAATTACTCTGCTACCACGTTGAACTTGAAGGTACCCTTGATGGCTTTGTAAAGTTTTACGGAAGCCTCGTACTCACCGCATTCCTTAACCTCGCCGGCAAGGATGGTGATGTCCTTCTTGTCAATCTCAAGACCTTTGGCGTTAAGAGCCTCTGCAAGGTCCATGGTGGTGACGGAACCGTAGAGCTTGCCGCTCTCGGATACTTTCACCTTAACCTCGACGACCTGAGCGTTGATGGTAGCTGCAAGGGCCTCGGCGTCGGCTACGAGCTTGGCCTCTTTGTGAGCCCTCTGGCGGAGGGTCTCGGCGTGCTGCTTTTTGACGGACTCGGTGGCCACGGTGGCGAAGCCCTGGGGCACCAGATAGTTCATTGCATAACCGGCCTTAACCTTTACAATTTCACCGGCGTAGCCCAGATTGGCCACATCTTTCTTAAGCAAAATTTCCATAAGGCAGATTATTTAAGGAGGTCAGTAACATAAGGAAGCAAGGCGATGGAGCGTGCGCGCTTGATGGCCTTGGCGACTTTGCGCTGGAACTTGAGGGAAGTACCGGTGATGCGGCGGGGAAGGATCTTGCCCTGCTCGTTCAGGAACTTCTTGAGGAACTCAGGGTCCTTGTAATCGACATACTTGATACCGGCCTTCTTGAAGCGGCAGTATTTCTTCTTGCGAACCTCCACGGTCGGGGGATTCAGATAGCGGATTTCTTTATTTTCGTTTGCCATAGTTTTATCCTCCTAAATTTATTCAGCTGCAGGCTCTTCGGCGGCGGGAGCTGCCTTTGCGGCCTTGTTTGCGCGACGCTTTGCGGCGTATGCTACTGCATCCTTGTCGAGAGCGACGGTGAGGAAGCGGATTATACGCTCGTCACGGTGATACTGGGTTTCGAGGGTGGCAACGAACTGGGCATCGGCCTTGAACTCGATCAGGTAATAAAAACCTGTGGTCTTGTGCTGGATGGGATAAGCGAGCTGACGCAGGCCCCAATCCTCCTGGTACACAACCTCACCGCCATTGTCGGTGATGAGCTTGACGTACTTGGCAACCGCTTCCTTCATCTGGGTGTCAGACAAAACGGGAGTTGCAATGAAAACGGTTTCGTACTGGTTAACCATTGTTTGTTAATTAATTGTTAATAAATGTTTTACATTCTTCTCGGCGGACAGGCCGCAGAAAAAGGACTGCAAAAATAGCAATTTTTTTTCTTAAAAACAAATTTCGCGGCCGAATTGTCCCCCTTTGGGGGATTCGCAAAAAATGTTTATATTTGTATTTCGATGGAAAACACGAAAAGCATAGGTACATGGCTGATGGAAGGGCTGCTCAATCTAAGCGGCAGCCTCCCCTTGGGATACCACCGCTGGTGGGCCAGGAGGATTGCGCACCTTATGCATGGCATCCTTCACTACAGGCAGGACGTAGTAATGGCAAACCTTGCCAGAAGCTTTCCTGAAATGTCCTACGAAGACCTCAAGGCCAACGCCAAGCGCTTCTATCTCCATTTTGCAAATACCCTTACAGAAATGATATGGTTTGGCGCCTGCAAGGGAGAAAAAGGCCGTAAACGCCTGCACGACAGCCACATAGTGGAAATCACCAACCCGGAAGAACTCAACCGTCTGTACGGTGGCGCAAGGCAGCTGATGATACTTCAGTCCCACACCGGCAACTGGGAACTCATAGGAGGCATCACCAATTATTCCTACGGCGCTCCCCTTGACATCCGTCCGGATGCCTTTGCCGTAACCTACATGAAAATTCAAAGTCCTCTTTGGAACAGACTGATGGCCGACAACCGTACCGCACCGGTGCAGGATCAAGGTTTCGAAGGTTATGTGGAGAACTACAATATCCTGCGGTTCGCCCTGTCCCACAAAGATCAAAAATTCGGCTATTCGTTCATTACGGACCAATATCCGTATGTCCGCGGCCACAGGTATCCCAAAGTGGAATTCATGCACCAGGACACCTTGACCATGACCGCACCCGCGTCGCTTGCATGCAAACTGGAGATGGCGGTTGCTTACCTCCGCTTCGAATGCCGGGAAGAAGGTGGTTACAGGATGACTTTCGTCCCAATATGCGAGAATGCGAAGGGGCAGGACCCCGAAATAATAATGAAGCAGTATTATTCCCTTCTGGAGCAAGACCTTAATGCCCAGCCGTGGAACTACCTTTGGACCCATAAAAGATGGAAAAAAGAATCGGATCTTTAATATGCGCCCTGGCAGCAGCCTGCCTTGGAGCTACAAGCATGAAAGGACAGGACATTCAGTATTTCCTGCCTTCCACAACCATTATGGTGCAGGTAGAAACCCGCCAGGAAGCCTTTTTCGCCGGCCCTTACGCCAGTTTTGCAAAGCAGATGCTCAACATGGACGTGAACGATGCCGATGCAGTAACGACCACTGTCACAAGCATTGAGCTCAAGCCCGTGCTGGAGGCCGACCTTTCGGCAAGCGGAAGTTGCGACGCAGAGAATGCCGTCCTCCTTGCCCTCAGCACCCAGGGGCTTGTGGCCTTCGGCGACAAAACCGAAGCCGCCCGGCTGGACTGGCGTTTCAACGCTCCGGTAAAGGCCGATTTCACATCAAACGGCCTCACGGAGTCCCAAAAGAGCGTTACTGTAACTGAATTCCGCGCCGAAATTAATGCAGAAGGTGAAGAAGTTCAGATTCCTGTGGAGCACAAAGTACTTGTGGAGAAAACCCTTGAAGACAAAGCCTCCGATGCAGCGGACTGCATCCTCCAGGTTCGCAAGGCCCGTCTGGACATAGTCACCGGCAATACGGATGCCAGCTATTCCGGAGAGGCAATGGAGTCGGCCCTGAGGGAGCTGGACCGCATCGAACAGGAATACATGGTGCTTTTCCGCGGATACAGCGTGGTCCGCACCAAGACCAGATGCTTCGAAGTAACGCCGAACCCGCAATCCCCCGTTCAGCGCTACGTAGCCTTCGTCCTTACGGAAGACGGTGCGGAAGGCCCAGGGGCCAAGGGAACGCCTTACTACCTGGAATTTGAAGCACAGCCCATTGCAGTAGCAGTTCCCGAAGACCCTTTCGCCGCGGCCGAAAAGAAGAAAAAGCTTGCAGGAGCAGCCGTCCGTTACCGCATTCCGGCAATTTGCTCCATGCGGCTCACCGAAGACGGTAAACCCCTGCTTCAGACACGTGTCCCCGTTTACCAGCTGGGGAAAGAGTCGATTCTCAGTCTGACAAAATAACCAATAATCATAGATATGAGCATTCAGAACATTGAACCCCAAGTGGTATGGAAAAACTTCCATGCCCTTACGCAACTCCCCCGCCCCTCAAAACATGAGGAAAAAGTAAGAGAATATCTCCTGGGATGGGGAGAATCCCACGGCTTTGAGACCATCAAGGACGACACCGGAAACGTTATTATCCGGGTTCCCGCCACTCCCGGCATGGAAAACCGAAAAGGCGTTATCATGCAGGGCCACATGGACATGGTACCTCAGAAGACATCCGATTCCGCCCACGACTTCCTCACCGATCCAATCAACGCCTACGTCGACGGCGAATGGGTAACGGCCGACCGCACCACCCTTGGTGCCGACAACGGCATCGGCGTAGCGCTTGCTCTTGCCGCCCTGGAAGACCCTTCCGTAAAGCACGGTCCGCTTGAGGTTTTGGTAACCTATGACGAAGAAACCGGCATGACCGGAGCCAATTCCCTGAAGCCCGGCGTCCTTAAAGGCGACATTCTCCTGAACCTTGACTCAGAGGAAGAAGGCGAACTTTGCGTCGGCTGCGCCGGCGGCCTGGACGTATCGGCCAGCTTCAAGTTTTACAAGTACAACACTCCGGAAGGACGCGATGCCCTGCGCTTCACCGTAAGCGGCCTCCAGGGCGGACATTCCGGCATGGACATTTCCCTGTACAGGGCAAATGCCAACAAAGTGGTGGCCCGCATCCTCCTGCCCCTCATGGAAGACTATGGAGTAAAGGTGGTCTCCTTCCGTGGCGGCTCGCTTCGCAACGCCATTCCCTTCGAGGCTTCGGCCGAAATCCTTGTGCCCAAGGAGAGCTATGCTCAAGTACGTGAAATCATCACCGACATCTTCAACACCGTCAAGGCCGAATTTGCCGAAAGCGATCCTTCGGCCCGCCTGGAGATTGAAGACCACGTGAGCGTACAGCCCAAGTACATCCAGGACAAGGCCATGCTCACTGCCGTTAAGGCCATTATCGCCGCCCCTTCAGGCGTCATCCGCATGAGCCAGTCCATGCCCGGACTCACCGAAACTTCCATCAACCTTGCCATAGTGCGCACCGAAAACGGCAAGATCACCATCCACTCCCTCATGCGCAGCGCAGTGGACAGCTCCAAGGCCTATCTGGCACAGAGAATTCAGTGCGTGTTCGAGCTTGCCGGAGCCGATGAAATCACCTTCGCAGGCGGCTACAGCGGCTGGACTCCCAAGCTTGACACCGAAATCAACAAGGTTTGCATGGAGCAGTTCCAGAAAGTGTACGGCCATCCCATGAAGATAATGGCCACCCACGGCGGACTCGAATGCGCCATAATGGGCGCCAAGTACCCGAACTGGGAGATGGTTTCCATCGGACCTACCATCAAGTATCCCCACAGCCCGGACGAAAGGGTGAACATCGCTTCCGTCGCCCGCACCTGGGAGTACCTGAAAGCCGTACTTGCCAATATCCCCACCAAGTAAGAATCAAGCCCCAACGTTAAAGTAAATCAAACATTTATGTTCAAAGGACAACCCAAAGGCCTCTATGCCCTGGCCCTTGCCAATACCGGCGAGCGCTTCGGCTATTACACCATGTTGGCCATATTTATGCTGTTCCTGCAGGCCAAGTTCGGCTTCAGCGGCAAGATTGCAAGCCAGATTTATGGTATTTTCCTGGCACTTGTGTACTTCCTTCCCGTATTCGGCGGCTGGCTGGCCGACAGAATAGGCTACGGAAAGTGCGTAGTTACAGGTATCTGCGTAATGTTCGCGGGCTATGCAGCCCTCTCCATCCCCACTTCGGCAGGAACCGCCGGGCTGGTTCTAATGCTTGGAGCCCTCGTTCTGATTTCACTGGGAACGGGCCTGTTCAAGGGCAACCTCCAGGTTATGGTAGGCAACTTGTACGATGATCCGAAGTACGGTGCCAAGCGCGACTCCGGTTTCTCCCTCTTCTACATGGCCATCAACATAGGCGCCATGTTCGCCCCATCGGCTGCAACTGCAATTACAAACAGCTTCCTTGGCAAAGCCGGACTTATCTACAAAGCCGATATTCCCCAGCTCGCGCACCAGACTCTCGGCAGCACTATCACTCCGGAAAACGCTTCCCGCCTTGCAGACCTTCAGGCTTTGATGCCCGGGGAAGGCATTGCTTCCATGGATCCTGCCACATTCTCCTCTTACTACATCGAGCATCTTTCTTCCGCTTACAATATGGGCTTCGCCGTTGCATGCGTTTCCCTTATTGCTTCCATTGCCATCTATTTCGGATTCCGCAATTGGTTCAAGCACGCGGATGTCAACGCCAAGCAGGCTGCCGCTTCCGGCAATGCCAATGTTGTTGAGCTCACGCCCAAACAGACCAAGGACCGCATCACTGCCCTGTGCATGGTGTTTGCAGTTGTCATATTCTTCTGGATGGCTTTCCACCAGAACGGTCAGTCCCTCACATGGTTTGCACGTGACTACACGCAGGCCTACGCCACAGGTCCCGTACGCTTTGGCTTCAATATCTGGATCCTGGCTCTGGTAGCCGTAAGCATCTACACGCTTTTCGCCACTTTCCAGAGCGAGAGTAAAAAAGGCAGATTAATCTCCGGAATTGTTACCCTTGCCCTTTGGGGCGGCGCTTATACAATTTACGCCGGTCTTCCCGAACCCCTTGAAATCTTCCCCCAGCTGTTCCAGCAGTTCAACCCCTTCTATGTAGTGTTCCTTACGCCTATCTCCATGGCCATTTTCAGCGCCCTTGCGAAGAAGGACAAAGAGCCTTCCGCACCGGTAAAAATCGGTCTTGGAATGTTTGTAGCGGCACTGGGATACCTTATTATGGTATTCGGCTCACTTGGCCAGGCATCCCCCCACGAGCTTCAGGGTACCGTTTCACCCGACCCCGTGGTTCCCATGTACCTGATAAGCACTTACCTTGTGCTCACTTTTGCAGAGCTTCTTCTGAGCCCCATGGGCATCTCCTTCGTTTCCAAGGTGGCTCCGCCCAAGTACAAGGGCCTTATGATGGGCCTCTGGTTTGCCGCAACAGCTATCGGCAACTACCTCAGCTCCATTCCCGGTCTCCTTTGGGATGCAGTTCCCCTATGGGCTAACTGGGCTATCCTCATGGCTCTGTGCGTGATTGCCGGCGCAATCATGTTTGCCATGATGAAGAAGATCAACGAAGCCACAGCATCATAGGCACGTGCCACGTCTCTACATCATAAGCGGCCCTAACGGCTCCGGAAAGACTACTGCCTCGTACAGCATGCTTCCGGAGCTGCTGGACTGCACGGAATTCGTGAACTCGGACGAGTTCGCAAAGCATCTCTCGCCTTTTGCACCGGAAGGGGCGTACATAACGGCCAGCCGCCTTATGCTGCGCAAGGTAAACTACCTTTTCGAGCGCCGCGAGGATTTTTGCATAGAAACCACCCTTGCCACCAGGGCGCTTCTGAAAATGACCAGGAGCGCCCAGGAAAAGGGCTATTTCGTTACCGTTATTTACTTCTGGCTGAATAACCCTGACATAGCCGTCCAGAGGGTGGCGGCAAGGGTTCAGGCCGGCGGCCACGACATCCCCGAAGAAACCATTCGCAGGCGCTACCAGATGGGTATAAACTACCTGTTCCACCGTTACATGCAGACCTGCGACAAATGGATTCTGGCCGATAATTCCAACCCTCCCTTCGACATAATCGCCGAAGGCACCAAGAAAGGCCTTGTCATACGCGACATGCAGCGCTACTACATTGTGCGGGGCATGGTAACTGACAAGATAGAGCCCCAGACTCCGATCGAGAACGTCACGGAGTTCATCGCCAAAGAAATATCCCGCGCTCCCCTGGCGCACGATGGCGTTCCATTTGAAGGGACGCTTCCGCAGAATAATGATAAATGAGAAAAAATACTACCTGGACATATTCCGGGTAGACGAAATATCGCTTGACGCCCTTATCGCCGAAGGACTTCGCAGTGGCGGAAGCTACTGCGACCTCTTTTTTGAGAATACCACCTACGGCAGCCTTCTTTTAAGGGACGGTGCAGTCACTTCCGGAGGTTCCCACGTTGACTTCGGCGTAGGTGTAAGGGTTCTTGCCGGCGAAAAAACAGGATACGCCTATTCCGAGAGCACTTCTCTTGCAGAAATGACGGCCTGCGCAAAGGCTGCATCGCAAATAGCGTCTTCGCCCTCCGAAGTAAGTCCTTACGGAACTCGCAACCCCAGCCGCGGCGAGCCCAATCCAAAGGCCGACCGCTACCCTGTGGAGACAAACTGGCGGGATGTCCCAATGACATCCTTCCTCCCTTTCCTGCAGAGCCTTGAAACCAAGGTTAAAGAGAAGGATACGAGGGTTCAGAAAGTTATGGCTAACCTGGCTTTTCAGGTAAGCGACATCCTGATGTACAACTCCCACAGGGAGCTTAAATGGGACACCCGGCCCATGGGAACAGTCTCAGTGTCAGTGGTGTTCGTACAAGATGGAAAAATAGAAAACAAGGCCGTATCACGCAGTTTCCGCTGCGGAGCGGAGTTCCTGAGCCAGTCCCTTGCCGAAGAAATGGCATCTGAAGTCACTTCAGGAATAGACGCTCGCTTCGAAGCAAAACGTCCCGAAGGCGGACAAATGAGCGTGGTAATGGGCGCCGGCGCATCCGGAATACTCCTTCACGAAGCCATGGGCCACGCCTTTGAGGCCGATTTCAACCGCAAAGGTACCTCCATCTTCGCCGACAAGATGGGTAAGCAGATTTGCCAGAAGGGTATCAATATACTGGACGACGGCACCCTTAAAGGGAACCGCGGCTCACTGAATTTTGACGATGAAGGCATCCCAGGGCAGAAGACCTATATGGTAGAGGACGGCATACTGACCTCCTACCTGCACGACCGCATAAGCGCAGCCCACTACGGCGTAAGGCCCACCGGCAACGGCCGAAGGGAAAGCTTCCGCTACGCACCTCTTCCCCGCATGCGGGCCACTTATATGGAAAGCGGCAATGCAAAAACTCAGGACCTGATATCGGAGGTGAAAAAAGGCATTTACGTTGACGAATTCTCAAACGGCCAGGTGCAGATCGGAGAAGGAGATTTCACTTTCTACGTAAAATCCGGCTTCCTGATTGAAAACGGGCGCCTGACCATGCCCGTCAAGGACATAAATATTATCGGAAACGGTCCCGCAGCCCTTGCCGACATAAGAGGCGTAGCCGATGATTTGGCCATAGACCCCGGCGCATGGACCTGCGGAAAGGAGCAGTCCGTCCCCGTTTCCTGCGGAATCCCTACGGTGCTGATTAGTTCTTTAACGGTTGGAGGATCGGCAAATGAATAAGGAAATTGCACTCGCCCGCCACTGTTTGGAATTCGCCCTCTCCGAAGGCGCTGAAAAAGCGCGCATAACCCTTACCAGGAGCCTTATGGACCTTGTGGGCGTACTTAATGGCGAAGTTGACAAAGTGGCCCATGCTCTTGACAGGAGCATGCAGATACAGCTTTTTGTGGACGGAAAGTTCGGCACTTTTTCCTCCAACTGCCTGGAACAGGAAGGCCTGGAAGCCTTTATCCGTGAAGCTATCGGCACGGTAAGGATGTTGGAAGAGGACCGGCTGAGGGATCTCCCCGCCCCTTCACGCCTTGCCAAAGACGCGAAAACCGGCCTTGAACTTGGCCTTTACGACGAAACCATATCAGAGTTCACTCCAGAAAAACGCCGCGCCATCGCACTTGAATCCATGACCTGGCCGCGAAAGACACAGTTGGAAAAGGGTTTCGTCCTTATTTCAGAAGAAGGCGAATACTCGGACTCCGTTTTCGACAGCTATACCATCGACAGCCAGGGTCTTGAAGCACGACATACGGAAACCTCATTCGAAATCGGTTACGAGACCACCATCCAGGACAGCGAAGGCAATCACCTTTCCAGTTACTGGTGGGATGCGGCCCCGTTTTTCAAGGACCTTAAATGGCAGGACTGCGCCGTCACAGCCTTAAGGCGAGCCGTTGCTCAAATAGGCCCCGGCAGCGTTCCAAGCGGGAAATACAACCTGATAGTGGACAGCGAATGCGCTTCCAAACTGGTTACTCCCCTTCTGAACGCCCTGGGCGGCTATGCCCTGCAGCAGAACAATTCTTTCCTTGCAGACTCACTTGGCAAAAAAGTGTTCTCAGAAAAGCTCACCATAACTGACAGGCCCAGGACCACCGGCCAGACGGGCAGCCGCCTTTTCGACAGCGAAGGCGTCGCCACGAAGGAGATGGACATTATTTCCCAAGGCGTCGTAAAGACCTATTTCCTAAATACTTACATGGCCGCTAAAATGGAGATGGCACCCACTGTCGAAGACGCCACGCGTATTTGCGTATCGCCTTACGGTGGCTGTATTTCGCAGGAAGACGTACTCTCGAAAGTAGGCGACGGAATCCTTGTCACCGGCTTCAACGGCGGCAATTCCAATTCGGCCACGGGCAATTTCTCCTACGGCATCGAAGGCTTCGTGGTAAAGGACGGAAAAATCGGCACACCGGTAAGGGAAATGCTAATAACCGGCAATTTCATCGACCTGTGGAATAAGCTGACCCTTGCCGCCGACGACGCCCGTTCCTGCATGTCCAAGCAGATTCCCACCCTTGCATTCAGGGACATAGACTTTGCAAGCTAGATGAAGACGGCCGTTGTCATACTGAATTACAACACGAAGGACTACCTGAGGCAGTTCCTCCCGGGACTCATCGACTCCTGCATAGGAGGCAACGCCTCGGTAATAGTGGCCGACAACGCCTCCACGGACGGTTCTGTAGAAATGATGAAGGCAGAATTTCCCAGGGTGCGCCTTATTCAGTTTGACCAGAATTACGGCTTTACGGGCGGATACAACAAGGCTCTCGCACAGATAGACGCCAAGTACTTCGTGCTTATAAATTCCGACATCGAAGTGCCGCACGGATGGCTTCAGCCGCTTGTCGAATGGATGGACGCCCATCCTAAATGCGGAGCTTGCGGTCCAAAACTCCTTTCCTACCGTCAGCGCGACTATTTCGAATACGCCGGTGCAGCTGGGGGCCTTATCGACAATTACGGCTATCCATTCTGCCGTGGCCGTATCATGCAGAAGATTGAAAAGGACGAAGGCCAGTACGATACTCCCACCGAAGATATACTATGGGTGAGCGGCGCCTGCATGATGGTAAGGGCATCGCTATGGAAAGAACTGGGCGGCCTTGACGAAAGGTTTTTCGCCCACATGGAAGAGATAGATCTTTGCTGGAGGATGCAGCTCAGGGGCTGGAGCGTAGCAGTAGTTCCATCCTCCCACGTATATCATATAGGCGGAGGTACGCTTCCGAGCGACTCACCATTCAAGCTTCGTCTTAACTACCGGAACAACCTCCTGCTTCTGGAGAACAACCTTCCGGCAACCTACGTAGCCGAAGGCTTCGGCCCAAGACTGGCACGGTTTTTCACGAGAATCCGCATCTGGGAGCGCCTGTTTCTGGATGCAGCTTCGCAGGTATCGTACCTTACGACAAAAAAATGGGCCAGCTACCGAGCTGTGGCCGATGCCCATAAAGAATACAGGGAACTGCGCCGAAAGGGCGAAATACCTCCGAATCCAAACCTTCCCAAAGGCCTGTGGGACGGATGGATAGTCCCGAAAGGCATGTCAAAGAACCAAAAGTAACGCATATATATGAAAATCGTCATCGAAGGAGCAGGACAGGTGGGATCCCACCTCGCGAAAATGCTTAGCATGGATGCAAATGACATCAGCGTCATCGACCATGATCCTGTACGCATACGTACGCTCTCAGCGTCGGCCGACGTCACAACCCTCATGGGACCGCCCTCATCCATTCAGACGCTGAAGGATGCAGGCTGCGCCGACGCCGACCTTTTCATTGCCGTCAACCCCGGCAAGGACCAGAGCGTAAACATCGTAAGCGCCCTGCTGGCAAAGAGGATAGGCACCAAAAGAGTAATCGCCCGCATCGACTACGAAAGCTACCTGGCACCCGAAAACAAGCTGCTGTTCAAGGATATGGGCCTGGACATGCTTTTCTTCCCCGAGAAGAGCGCCAGTGACGAAATAGTGGACATGCTGCGCCACACAGGCACCGCCGATTCCATGGACTTCGCGCGCGGAAAGCTCCAGCTCACTGTTTTCAAGCTGGACGACGACTCCCCCCTGCTGGACATGAACGTGGCCGAATTCGCCGCAAAGATAAAGGAGATTCAAGCCGATGCCGACTTCCGCATCGTTGCCATATCACGTAATGGAAAAACTCTCATCCCAAGTTTCGACACCCCGTTCAAATACCACGATTACCTTTATATTATATCACGCCGCGACGGCCTTCCTCCGCTGCTGAAATTCCTAGGCAAAGACCAGATTGTAGTGCGCAGGGTAATGATTCTTGGCGGCAGTGAAATCGGCGAGATGGTTGCCGAAAAACTGGTGGGCCAAGGTATTGACGACATCAAGATCGTGGATATCAACCCACAGCGCTGCAGGCAGCTTTCTGAAGATCTTCCGGACGAGGTCGAGATCGCGTGCGGGGACATCCGCAATTCCGATTTCCTACAGGAGCAGGATATAAAGGGCTACCAGGCGGTGCTTGCATTCAGCGGCAACGACGAAGTGAACATCCTCTCCTGCGTGGTTGCAAAGCGCCTAGGCGTTCCGCGCGTAATCGCCCAGGTGGAAAATCTCGAGTACATGCGCCTGGCCGAAGAAATGGGCGTGGACACCGTCATAAACAAGAAACTGATTACAGCCAGCCGCATTTTCAAGTTCACCATCTCGGACAAGGTGCGTTCCGTGCGCTACGTAAGCGGGACCGATGCCGAAGTGCTGGAATACACTGCCGCACCGGGCTCACGCATAACCAAGGACATGCTAAAGGATGTGGACTTCCCCCGCAATGCCATAATCGGCGGAGTAATTCGCGGCGGAGACGGATTCATCGCAGTGGGACAGACCAGGATTGAAGCATACGACAGGGTGGCTGTCTTCGCCCTCCGCGATGCAGTCAAGGAAGTGGACAAGTTCTTCCGCTAACAGCCCGTTTGCAATAAAGAAGTAATTGCGCTAACTTTGCAGGCTTTTTAACATACAAGATATGAGTATCCAAACTGAGAATATCCAGAAACTGGTGCAAAGAAGGGAGAAGGCCCGTCTTGGCGGCGGCCCCAAGAGGATTGAGGCCCAGCATGCCAAGGGCAAAATGACTGCCCGCGAGCGCCTTGCCCTCCTTCTTGACGAAGGCAGTTTCGAAGAATATGATATGTTCGTGCAGCACCGTTGCACCAATTTCGGCATGGACGCCTCCCATACTGACGGAGACGGCGTCGTTACCGGCTGCGGCACCATTGACGGCCGCCTGGTTTACGTTTTCGCCCAGGATTTCACCGTCAGCGGTGGCTCCCTTTCAAAGACAATGTCGGAGAAGATTTGCAAGGTGATGGACATGGCCCTGAGAAACGGCGCACCATGCATCGGCCTTAACGATTCCGGCGGCGCACGCATCCAGGAAGGCATTGACGCCCTTGCCGGCTACGGTGAGATTTTCGAGCGCAATATCCTATCTTCAGGTGTGGTCCCGCAGATTTCCTGCATCATGGGTCCCTGCGCCGGCGGCGCAGTGTATTCCCCAGCCCTCACGGACTTCACCCTGATGGTGAAAAACACCTCCTACATGTTCCTGACAGGCCCCGCCGTGGTAAAAAGCGTCACCGGCGAGGTCGTGGACCAGGAGCAGCTGGGCGGGGCTTCGGTGCATGCCTCAAAGAGCGGTGTAGCGCATTTCGCAGCAGAAAACGAGCAGGAAGCAATTGACACAATCAAGGCACTGCTCTCTTTCATCCCCCAGAACAACCTGGAAACAGCGCCCATAGTGGAAACGGCCGATCCCGTCAACCGCATGGAGGACAGCCTCAACTCCATCATCCCCGACAACCCCAACAAAGCATACGACATGTACGGCGTTATCGGCAGCATAGTGGACGACGGGCGCTTCCTGGAAGTGCACAGGGACTTTGCCAAGAACATAATAGTCGGTTTTGCGCACATGAACGGCCGCAGCGTGGGCATAGTGGCAAACCAGCCCAAGGTGCTTGCAGGCGTGCTTGACATCAACGCCAGCCGCAAGGCCGCCCGCTTCGTGCGCTTCTGCGACGCCTTCAACATTCCGCTTGTCACACTGGTAGACGTCCCCGGCTTCCTCTGCGGTACACAGCAGGAATACGGCGCCATTATCACCAATGGGGCAAAGCTCCTATATGCATACGGGGAGGCCACCGTCCCCAAGGTAACCGTTACCTTAAGGAAAGGTTACGGCGGAGCGCATATCGTCATGAGCTGCAAGCAGCTTAGGGGCGATATAAACTACGCATGGCCTTCGGCACAGATTGCCGTGATGGGAGCCGACGGCGCAGTTAACGTCCTTTACGCAAAAGAAATCAAAGCCGATCCCGAAAACGCACAGGCCATCTTCGACGAGAAGAAGAAAGAGTACGAAGACCTCTTCTCCAACCCCTACCAGGCCGCTCAGAAAGGCTATATCGACGATGTCATCGAGCCCCGGAACACCCGTTTCCGCGTAATCCGCGCCCTGGAACAGCTTTCCGGAAAGCGTGCAGAAGTTCCTGCCAAGAAACACGATAACCTGCCCCTGTAGAGATATGAGAAAATTCCTCATTACAGTTCTTATCCTTCTGCAGGGCTTTATTCTTGGCGCCCAGAACGTGAGCGACCTCATTATTTCCGAGGCGCTTGCACAGCCGGATTCCACCGGCATACTGGACGGTTACGGCAGGCAGAGCGGATGGGTGGAACTGTTCAACAAATCCACCGGAACGGTTAGCTTCGGAGGCTGTTACCTCACCGACAACAGGACCGACCTCCGCAAAAGCCTGATTCCAAAGAGCGACCTTTCTACCAAGCTGGGGCCCCGTCAGAGCGTGGTTTTCTATTGCAGCGGGAACGGAGCCGACGGCACCTTCTATGCCGATTTTACACTGGCTCCAGGAAAAACGGTGTACCTTGTCTCGAACGACGGTCGCACCATAATTGACTCGTTGTCAATTCCTTCCACTCTTCCTGCCGGAAAATCGGCCATGAAGCTTGCCACCGACATCCGGGGCCAGGTTTTCGAGCTTCAGGAGGAACCGGCTGTACCCTCTCCCGGCAGCCTTAACGGGAACCTCAACGCGGCTACCAACGCTGACAATATGAAAGAGAGGGACCCTCACGGTTGGATTCTCACCATTGTATCGGTAAGCGTCGTTTTCAGCGCCCTGGCGCTTCTGTGGTTCCTTTTCTGGCTTCTTTTCGACAGGCCCGCGAAGAAAAATTCCAATCCCAAACCAGCTAAGAATAAGGTGATACCGAGCGAAGCGAGTGTATCTCCCGAGGTAGCCGCGGCCATTGCCCTTGCACTTGACATGGAGAATACCGGCGACGTTTATGCCGCTATTGCCACTGCCGTGCATCTTTACCTCAGCGACGCAGTCCACGACGCCGAGCCCGGAATAGTGACAATCCGCCGCAAAGACTCGGCCTGGAACAACAAAGCCCTGAATTTCAGAAAATTACCACTTTAGTCATATTGTCATCCCCGACCTGATCGGGGATCTCACAAAAGCAAAAACATACAGTCATGAAAGAATATAAATTCAAGATTAACGGAAAGGATTACGCAGTTGCCATCGGCGAGGCCGAAGGCAAGATGCTCACCGTGAACGTAAACGGCGCCGATTATCAGGTGGAGCTGGACGGAGATACTCTCGCCCCTTCTGGGCTCGGTATGACTAATAATGCCATCGGTATGACTAATAATGCCGTCGGTATGACTAATAACGCTGTCGGAAATAATACTGCCGGCAGCGCCGCTTCTGTCACACCGAGCGTAGCGAGCGTGTCTCCTGCTGCAAAGCCAGCAGGCGCAGGCGAGAAAGTGAACTCTCCCCTTCCCGGCGTGATTGTGGAAGTGAGCGTCAAGGAAGGCCAGGCCGTTAAGGCAGGCCAGAAGATTGCCGTACTGGAGGCCATGAAGATGGAGAATGAGATTTCGGCCCCCAAGGACGGAATTATCACCGCAATCCACGTTAACAAGGGTGACAGCGTGCTTGAAGGCGCACCCATCGCAAGCATAGCCTAATGGAGCATATCTTTCAATCACTCGTCCAGTTCTGGGAATACACCGGTTTTGCCAACTGCAGCTGGCAGAACCTCGTGATGATAGCCATAGGCCTCGTCTTCATAACCCTCGCGATCGTGAAGGAATGGGAGCCGATGCTTCTTGTACCTATCGGCTTCGGCATGATAGTGGGCAACATCCCCATGTTCCCCGGCCTTAATATCGGCGTATACGAAGACGGCTCGGTGCTTAATACCTTATATCAAGGGGTCAAGCAGGGCTGGTATCCGCCGCTGATATTCCTTGGCATTGGCGCCATGACGGATTTCAGCGCCCTTATTTCACAGCCTCGCCTGATTCTTATCGGTGCGGCGGCGCAGATGGGCATCTTCGGCGCATATCTGCTTGCGCTGCTCTTCGGCTTTGCTCCCAATGAAGCCGGTGCAATCGGCATTATCGGTGGAGCGGACGGCCCCACGGCCATCTTCCTCAGTTCGAAGCTTGCTCCGGACCTGATGGGCGCAATTGCAGTATCGGCCTACTCATACATGGCTCTTGTGCCTGTTATACAGAAGCCAATCATGCTGGCGCTAACCACCAAAAAGGAGCGTCTTATCCACATGCCGGTTCCAAGGCAAGTGTCCAAGAAAGAGAAGATTATCTTCCCTATCGTGGGCTTCCTTATCACCGCTTTCATCGTTCCTTCCGGCCTTCCCCTGCTGGGTATGCTGTTTTTCGGCAACCTGCTTAAGGAAAGCGGCGTTACCAAGCGCCTTGCCAACACCGCCAGCGGTCCGCTCATCGACGTCGTCACAACCCTCATCGGCCTCACTGTTGGTGCTTCTACACAGGCCGACAAGTTCATCAGCATCAAGTCCCTGCTCATCTTCGGCCTCGGCCTCCTGAGCTTTGTGATTGCAACAGCCTGCGGCGTCCTGTTCGTGAAACTGATGAACGTATTCATCAAGAATCCCGCGAAGAAGATTAACCCGCTCATCGGCAATGCAGGCGTATCTGCGGTACCGGACAGCGCCCGAGTTTCCGAAACCGTGGGCCGCGAAATAGATCCCACGAACCATCTTCTCATGCACGCCATGGGGCCCAACGTTGCGGGTGTCATCGGTTCCGCTGTCGCAGCCGGTATACTTTTAAGCTTCCTCGGATGATGAAAAAGTATTTGTTCCCTTTAGCACTGCTCCTGGCCGCTTGTTCTTCTGAGCGGCAGGAGCAGTGCCTCTTTTACGATAAACCCGCATCAGCGTTTGAGGAAGCCCTTCCCATAGGCAACGGACGCATAGGCGCCATGGTCTATGGAGAACCCGTGCACCAGCACTTTTCCCTCAACGACATAACACTTTGGAGCGGAGAGCCCGATAAGGGCGCAGGGCATCCCGACCTTATTGCAACGGGGCTTAACGGAAGCGGAGAACAGGCTTTGCAGGCTGTCCGCGAGGCCCTTCAGCGCGAAGACTATGCCACTGCCGACACACTCCAGAGACGCCTCCAAGGTCATTACAGCGAGACTTACCTTCCGTTGGGGACTCTTCGGATGGACTTAGATTCATGCGCAGTATCGGGGTACAGCAGGCGGCTTAATCTGGACGATGCCACCGTCACCGTGGAGTTTCTCAGGGACAGCGCCGTTTTCAGGGAAACCGTGTTTGCATCGGCCCCGGATTCGGTTATTGTAATTCGATTACAGTCCGAAAAGCCTCTTAATCTGAGCCTGGCGCTGGAGTCTCAGCTGCCTAATGCAATCCATTCCGAAGACGCATATATTAAGATGGACGGCTATGCACCTTACCACGCGTATCCGGTGTATTTTAATTATAAGGAGCTCAGTCCTTCGCGTGAACTTTACGACGCTTCGCGTGGGATTCATTTCCGTACCGGACTCCGGGTCGACGCGCCCGGTGCCAACGTCATTTCCGAAGACGGCGTTTTAAAGATAGAAGGCCTCAGTGAAGCCACCATTTACCTTGTCAATTCCACCTCTTTCAACGGGCCTTTCAAGGATCCGGTTAAGGAAGGACTTCCTTATGCGAGCCTTGCCGATGCCAATCTTGAGAATGCCGCAAAGCTTGGATACAGGAAACTAGAATCGCGCCACCAGGCCGATTACAAGGCCCTTTTCGGGCGTTTTTCGCTGGACCTTGGCGCTACGCCTGATTCGGTACGATGCCTTCCCACAGATGTCCAGCTCCTTCGTTACACCAAGCTGGAGGAAGCCAATCCCGACCTTGAAGAGTTGTACGTGCAGTATGGCAGGTACCTGCTTATTTCTTCGTCCCGGACTCACGGAGTTCCAGCGAACCTGCAGGGACTGTGGAACGAAAAGATGGCGCCGCCGTGGAGCTGCAACTATACCGTTAACATCAACCTGGAAGAGAATTACTGGCCGGCGCTTTCGGCTGCCCTTCCTGAGATGCATGCGCCTCTGCGTGAGTTCCTGCATGCCCTTGCCATAAACGGCGGACCTGCCGCCTCACGGATGTACGGCATTTCTGAAGGCTGGATGGCCGGGCACAATTCCGACATCTGGGCCATGGCAACTCCCGTGGGCCTTGGCGACGGAGACCCCTCCTGGGCCAACTGGAATATGGGCGGTGCATGGCTTTCCGCCAACCTATGGGAGAATTACCTCTTTACCCGTGATCTGGAGGCCTTGAAGGCCGATTATCCTGTGCTTAAGGGCGCAGCCGAGTTCTGCCTTTCCTGGCTTACTTCTTTTAACGGAGAATTGATAAGTACCCCCGGCACTTCGCCTGAGAACATCTATGTGACGCCTTCCGGCTATATCGGCGAAACGGCTTACGGCACCACGGCAGACCATGCTATTATTCGCGAATGCCTAATGGATGCCATCGCCGCCGCCAGGGAACTGTCTGTAGATGAGGAGTTTGTACTGCGCGCCGAAGATGCCCTGAGCCGCATTCATCCCTATGAAATCGGGGCCGACGGACGACTGCAGGAATGGTATCACGACTGGAAGGACTTCGACATCCGTCACAGGCATCAGTCACATCTTATCGGCGTTTACCCGGGTCATCAGATTGCCGACGGTCCACTTGCCGACGCCGCTCACAAAACTTTGGAAACCAGAGGCTTTGAAACCACCGGCTGGAGCTGCGGCTGGAGGGTGAACCTTTATGCCAGACTTGGAGACGGAGAGAGTGCATACCGGATGTACCGCACGCTTCTCCGCTATGTCTCCCCCGACGCCAAACGTGGCGGCGGAACCTATCCCAACCTCCTGGACGCTCACCCGCCCTTCCAGATCGACGGCAACTTCGGCGGCACCGCCGGTGTCCTGGAAATGCTCATGGGCTCCATGCCGGATGGCTCTCTTGAACCGCTCCGTGCCCTCCCCGCCGCATGGCCTTCCGGCTCCGTCCGCGGCCTCCGCACCCGCCGCGGCACCACCGTGGACATGGTCTGGCAGGACGGCAAGGTGGTTTCCTTGAAAGAACGATAAAGAAAAGCGGCCGCTCCAGGGGCGACCGCTTTTTGTACCTTTTGTCCGAAGAACTTATTTCTTGCGGCTCTTGTATCTCTGATAGAACATATCCACACGACCGGCGGTGTCCACCAGCTTCACCTTGCCCGTGTAGAACGGGTGGGAAGTGTTGGAAATTTCCAGCTTCACCAGCGGGTACTCTACGCCTTCCACAGTGATGGTCTCCTTGGAGGGAGCGCAGCTGCGGGTGACAAAGACGGTTTCATTGGACATATCCTTGAAAGCTACAAGACGGTAGTTTTCGGGATGAATTCCTTTCTTCATTTTACGTAAAATTAAATTGTTAACAATTTTGGACCGCAAAGATACTCTTTTATTCAGAGAAATCCAAATCTTTTTTGAGATTCCCGGTTAAGCCGGGAATGACGTCATGGCCGGCCTGACCGGCCATCTCATTTCATCCTGTACGGCTGATCCTCGTAAAGCAGATAGCGTTTTGCTTTGCGGATCCATTTCTGCTCCTCCAGTTTCACGTGCTCCTGAACTACATCGAACCCTATTTCCTCGCGCAGATAGGCTTCAATCACCGGATCGGCCAGTTTGGTCCAGAAGGCATCTTCGAACTCGAAGGCCGAATAATGCTCCCTGAACCAGCGCATCAGATGCAGGGTATGAAGCAGGCTGTGATATGGCTCTCCGGGCAAAAGCATTATCTGGAAGCCCTGGCAGCGCTCGCCGGCATACCGTCCGGCTGAAGGAGTAAATGAACAGGGCCTTAGGATTGCACCGCCCGCCTGGGGCAGGTCTTCGGGATGAATGGGTTTCACGAAAGGGGCGCCGATGTACTCGTATGGCCTTGCCGTGCCGATTCCTGGCGTAATAGTGGTATTGTTCCACAAGCCGCCACCGCTGTAAAGGTAGGAGCTGAAAAGCCCGGGAATGTCGGAAGCGGGAGCGATAGTCCACGGCATGAGCTGCCGGTTGGCATCGGTTGCCATGGCCGAAATGATGTGAATCGGAAACTTTGCCCCTATTTCGGCGGCGTACAAATTCACAAGCTCTCCAAGCGTAAGGCCGTGCCTGTGAGCTACTTTAGGCACGTACATTTCACCTGCGACCGCCGGAATGCTGCCTTCAACGACCCTGCCGGACGGATTGATATGGTCCACTATGTACAGCGACGGAGCCTCGTCCCCAAGGAGGCGGAGCATCTCCATAAGCTGCATCACGTCCTTGGTGTAGTTGAAGTACCTTACGCCGACATCCTGTATTTCCACCACTACAGCATCCAGTTCGCGTAGGGTGTCGGAGTCAAAAACGATATGGTTGGTTCCGGGTGTAAGTTCCGCTCCCTGAGGCGTATACACGGTGGCAAGATTCCCCCTTTCCTTGAAAATCTCCCACATCCACCTGCCGCGGGAAGTGTCCCAGCAGTTCTGCGTGCAGAAACAGCCGACCTGGCCCTCGTTGAGGGCTTTGTCCAGCTGATCTTCCAGAGGTGTAGTTCTGAAAGAGAACATCTTACGCGCCGATAATCTTGTTTGCTACCGCAATCACCTCATTGCCAAGGGCTTCGGCCTCTTCCATCGTGGAAGCTTCCGAGTAGATGCGGATGATGGGTTCGGTGTTGGACTTGCGAAGATGCACCCACTGCTTCTTTGCCTCGAAAATAATCTTTACTCCGTCGATGTCGTTGATTTCTTCCTTGGCGTAGATATTCTTGAGCTCCCCGAGTATCTTGTCGATAAGGGCGCTGTCGCTGAGCTGAATCTTGTTCTTTGCGATGAAGTACTGCGGATATGTTTTCTTTAACTCGCTCACCTTCATCTTCTTATGGGCGAGGTTCGAAAGGAACAGTGCAACTCCGACCATTGCATCGCGGCCTGCGTGTATAGCTGGATAAATGACACCGCCGTTGCCTTCGCCGCCGATAAGAGCGCCTACCTTGTGCATGAGGGTAGTGACATTGACTTCGCCAACTGCCGATGCAAAGTACTTTCCGCCGTGCTTTTCGGTTACGTCACGCAGAGCACGGGTGGAGGAAAGGTTGGAAACGGTTGCTATGGGCTTTCCCTCTTTTTCGGCAAGGGAGCAGAGATAATCGGCAACGCTCACGAGGGTGTATTCTTCTACGAAGGGTTCGCCGTTCTCGCAGATGAATGCCAGGCGGTCCACATCAGGGTCAACGGATACGCCAAGGTCGGCTTTTTCCTTTACCACGGTGGTGCAAAGGTCAACAAGGTTGACCGGGAGAGGCTCCGGATTATGGGCGAAGTCTCCGGTTGGATTGCAGTTAATCTCTATGCACTTGACGCCCAGGCGTTTAAGCAGGCGAGGCATAATGATTCCGCCGACGGAATTGATTGCATCCACCACGACGGTGAAGCCTGCGGCCTTGATAGCTTCCGCATCCACTGCGGGAAGCGCAAGGACAGCATCCAGGTGCTTGTCGGTGAAATCCTCTTCCTCCACGTTGCCAAGGTCGTCAACTTCGGCGAAGCTGAATTTTTCCGATGCGGCAAGGTCAAGTACAGCCTGGCCTTCTGCGGCCGTAAGGAACTCGCCTTTGTCGTTCAGGAGTTTCAATGCGTTCCACTGGCGGGGATTATGGCTGGCGGTGAGGATAATACCACCGTCGGCATTGGCAAAGAGCACTGCCATTTCCGTTGTGGGGGTGGAAGCGAAGCCGCATTTCACCACGTCGATGCCGCAGCCTATCAGTGTGCCGACGACAAGATTCTCCACCATTTCGCCGGAAAGGCGGGCGTCCTTGCCCACGACGATCTTGTATTTTTCGCCGTTGGGACGTGGCTTACGGCTGGGAAGCGTTGCTGCGTATGCTGCAGTGAACTTGACTACGTCTACCGGAGTGAGGGCATTGCCGCACTCTCCGCCGATGGTTCCGCGTATTCCGGAAATGGATTTAATCAGCGTCATATCGAAAAAAATTTAATAATTACTTATTCAGATTCAGGCAAATATATTAAATTTGCGGCCCAATTACAAGAATATGCAAGGATTTTGGACCATACTCATGCTCGTTTTCTCAAACGTGTTCATGACTTTTGCCTGGTACGGGCATCTCAAACTGCAGGAAATGAAGATTTCTACGGGCTGGCCGCTGATACTGATTATACTGTTTTCGTGGGGAATTGCCTTCTTCGAATACTGCCTGACCGTGCCGGCCAACCGCATCGGCTTCCAGGGCAACGGCGGTCCGTTCAACCTGATGCAGCTTAAAGTGATTCAGGAGGTTATTTCACTGACCATCTTTACAGTAATTGTAACCTTCATGTTCAAAGGCCAACCTATCCAGTGGAACCACATTGCAGCCTTCTTCTGCATTGTCCTGGCCGTTTTCTTCGTATTTCTAAAATAAATTTTGCAAATCCGAAAAACTTTCATACCTTTGCAATCCCAACCGCTGGGTTCGTATAACGGTTAGTACTCGAGATTCTCAATCTCGCAATAGGAGTTCGATTCTCCTACCCAGTACAAAACGCCCCTGGAGTTTTCCAGAGGGCGTTTTTTGCATCATTATCGGGGGTAACGTGAACATTCGTGCACTAAAAGTAAAAGAGGAGAGACGTTTGCCTCTCCTCTTTTAGTGCACTCTTAGGGACTCGAACCCTAGACCCGCTGATTAAGAGTCAGCTGCTCTACCAGCTGAGCTAAGAGTGCTGGTATCTCTTTGGAAGAACTCGCTTCCTTTGTGACCCGTTCGGGGCTCGAACCCGAGACCCCAACATTAAAAGTGTTGTGCTCTACCAACTGAGCTAACGAGTCTTCCATTAACCCGCGATGGGGTTCCCGTAACGGGATTGCAAAGGTACGAAAGTTTTTTGTATTTGCAATAACTTTCGAAAAATATTTTCAAACTTTTCTGGATGGTATAAATGCCATCAGGTAGCCTACGGCCCCGACGCCAATTACTGTCCAAAGTATATCGCTTGCCTTAAGCGCAACGGGATAGGCCGTCACCATGTAATTCCCCGGCATGCTAATAAAGCCGAAGCGCTGCTGCAGCAGCACCAGTGCAACACCAGCGGCAAGACCAATAACCATTCCTACAAGAGTTACAAGGAAACCTTCCAGAAGGAATATCCGCCTTAGCATCGGCTCGGGAGCTCCCATGCTGCGTAGCGTTCCCCTATCGCCTTCTTTCTCTATTATCAGCATCTTCAGGGAGCTCAGGATATTGAAGGCGATGATGATTACCACGAAAATTAGGATAAGGTATATCGCCAGCTTCTCGTAACGCATCATCTTGTAAAGGGACGCATTCTGCTGGTAGCGGTCAAGGACGCGGAAACCGTCTCCAAGGCTTTCCTGAAGGGATTTCTGTACCCTTGAAGACGTACCGGGAGCCGTCCAGATTTCGACCGAAGACACGGCCGAAGGCTCCTCCAGGAGCTCGCGCATCAGAGCAATCGGCACAAGGACCAGCTTCGCATCCAGTTCGGCATTTACCGAAAACACGCCGCTCACCTGGGCCTTTACACTGCGCAGCGAGGCCGACGGATTGGCAAGCGATATGGAGCCAGTCCGGGAAGGGAAATAAATTTCCAGGGGCGACACGAAGCGGGGATTCAGCCCGAGCGTAGAAGCCAGCGCAGCGCCGGAAACTGCCATCGGCCTTTGTCCCCTGTAGAAAAGCCAGTAACCGTCCACGAGCCTGTCCTGTAAAGAGGAATGCTCCTCGAATGCTTCGTCCACTCCCCTCACCCGCGCCAGGCTCTGCTTCCCTTCAAATGACAGGAAAACCTGGTCCTCAAGGGCGCTTGAAAGGCACACGACATCGTCCGAAGCAATCACGGGAGCGAAAGCCGCACTGTCAGGGACGAAGAATTTCCCGGTCGAAGGCTTTACTACAAGGTCCGGATACACGTCACCGAGCGAGTCGCTTACAAGATTGTTGAAACCGTTGAAAACGGAAAGGATGATTATAAGGGCAGCCGTACCAATGGCCATTCCGGCCATCCCTATGCCTGAAATCATGTTTATAACATTGTAGGATTTCCTGGCAAAGAGATAACGGAAGGCGAATTTGAGCGGCAGGTTCACTTTTTAAGAAGTTCCTCTATGTGCTGGGCATAGTCCAGGGATGTATCCAGAAGGAAAACCAGCTCCGGAACTATGCGGAACTGCTTGGCTACCACATGCCCCAGCTCTCCCCTGATGGCTTTCACATTCTCCTGAAGAAGTTCCATGACCGGGCCCTGTTTCTCGGAGGGGAAAATGCTCACGAAAACCTTTGCGACGGAAAGGTCTGGGCTCACGCGGACTTCGCTCACCGTCACAAGAGCGCCGCCGAAAGCACCCATGCCCTTGGAACGGATAATCTCGGCAAGGTCTTTCTGCAGTTCGCGGGCAACCTTGAGCTGCCTTGTTGAAGCTGGCTTCTCCATGCTACTTAACGTTTATGATGAAGTAATTTTTCTTTCCCTTCTGGGCCAGAATATAATGGCCGTTCACAATATCGGCTTCGGAGACTGCGGCGTCTATGCCGGCGACCTTGTCCTTATTGATGGCTATGCCGCCGCCCTGGACCATTTTGCGGGCCTCGCCTTTGGAAGGAAGGATGGATGTTTTCACTGCAAGAAGGTCGAGGATGTTGCAGGGAAGTTCGCTGCGCTGAATGTCGAAGGAGGGAACGTCTCCGAAGACGGAGAGGAAGGTGCGTTCGTCCAGCTTGCGGAGGGCCTCGGAGTTACCGGAGAACAGCATCTGCGAAGCGGCGATGGCATTGTCAAGAGCCTCCTGGCCATGGCACATGAGCGTAATCTCGCGTGCAAGGACCTTCTGTAGCTCGCGGGCGCCGGGGTTCTCCCTGTGACGGGCGATGAGATCTTCGATGGTGGCGCGGTCCAGCATAGTGAAAATCTTGATGTAGCGTTCGGCGTCGTCATCGGCCACGTTCATCCAGAACTGGTAGAATTCGTAGGGCGAGGTGCGCTCGGCATCCAGCCAGATGTTGCCCTTTTCGGTTTTGCCGAACTTGGTGCCGTCGGCCTTGCGAATCAGCGGGCATGTAAGGGCGAAAGCGGTGCCTCCGTCCATGCGGCGGATAAGTTCGGTGCCGGTGGTAATGTTGCCCCACTGGTCCGATCCGCCAAGCTGAAGCACGCAGCCGCGGTTTTTCCAGAGCCAGTAAAAATCGTAGCCCTGCATGAGCTGGTAGCTGAATTCGGTGAAGGACATGCCCTCAGACGAATCGCGGGAAAGACGCTTTTTAACGCTGTCCTTGGCCATCATGTAGTTCACGGTGATGTGCTTGCCGATGTCACGGATGAAGTTAATGAAGCTATAGTCCTTCATCCAGTCGTAGTTGTTAACAAGCTCTGCCTTATTGGGGGCGTCGGAGTCGAAGTCCAGGAACCGGCCCAGCTGCGCCTTGATGCATGCCACGTTATGATTCAGCGTTTCCTCGTCCAGGAGGTTGCGCTCGGCGCTTTTCATGGAAGGGTCGCCGATCATGCCGGTGGCGCCGCCTACCAGGGCGAAGGGCTTGTGCCCGCAGCGCTGGAAGTGCTTTAGTATCATCACGCTCACCAGATGGCCGATGTGCAGGGAATCGGCAGTAGGGTCAATTCCCACATAGGCCGCCTGCGGACCTTCCATCAATTTTTCTTCTGTTCCGGGCATTATGTCCTGTATCATTCCGCGCCAGCGGAGCTCTTCTACAAAGTTTTTCATCGTATGTTTTTCTTTTTAATTTCTTTCAAGCAGGCAAAGTTACGAAAAATTTGCATATATTTTATGTGTTGAAATCCATCACTGCCATGCCTGTTGATAAGTGTGTTGAAAACTTTGAAGAGGCATTGAAAATAATCCGGAACTAACGCAATAACTTTGTATAGAAAATGGCGGGCAGCCATCTCGGCAGTCCGTCAATTTTGGCCCCAATTCAGTTTTAGGGCTCGGGCTAATAAACGCAAATGACTGAAAATTAACATACTATGGATGTACGTAAAACCAATGGAACCTACGAAGAGTTCGACCGCGAAAAACTGATGAACGGTATCCGACTCGCCTATGTGCACACCGGCCAGCCCGTCCCCGAAGACGTAGTTGTGTCGGTGGTGGACAACCTTTTTATATATGACCGGATGTCAAGCCAGGAAATCCGCCGCCAGGTGGTGGAATCCCTGATGTCCATCAACAAGAAAGTTGCCCTGGAGTATATCGAGACCTTCGACCGCGGAACCGACCTCAGGAAGAAGAGGGACTTCATCAAGGACTATATCAAGGCCTCCAACGCCGCCACAGGCTCAAAGTTCGACTCCAACGCCAACATCACCCACAAGAACATCGTGACCCTTGGCAACGAGCTTTACAAGGAGAACAATATCAAACAGAACCGCTACATCATGCAGGACAAGATCAAGTCCCTGTACGGCCGCCAGCTGGCAGACCAGTACATCCAGGACCTCGAATCCCACGTCCTTTACAAGCACGACGAAAGCGGCACCCCCGGCTACCCTTACTGCGTGGCCATCACCATGTATCCCTTCCTTGAAAGCGGTCTGAAGGAACTCGGCGGCGTATCCATCGCCCCCACCGACCTAAAATCCTTCTGCGGGGAATTCATCAACCTGGTGTACTCCATTTCGTCCCAGTTCATGGGCGCGGTGGCAACTCCGGAATTCCTGATGTATCTGGACTACTTCATCCGCAAAGACTACGGAGACGACTATCTGAACCGCCTGGACGAAGTCGTGGAGAACAACACCAAAAGGCGCACCCTTACCAAAGTCATCGACAACTGCTTCCAGCAGGTGGTCCATTCCATGAACATGCCTGCCGGCAACCGCGGATATCAGACCGTATTCTGGAACATCGGCTATTTTGACAAGCCCTATTTCGAAGGCGTGTTCGGAGACTTCCGCTTCCCCGACGGGACCGCACCCATCTGGGAAACCCTGTCCTGGCTGCAGAAGCACTTCATGAACTGGTTCAACGAGGAGCGCAGCAACTACATCCTCACCTTCCCCGTTGAAACCATGGCCCTCCTCACCGACGGCGGCGACGACTACGCGGACAAAGAATACGCCGATTTCACCGCCGAAATGTGGTCCAAGGGACACAGCTTCTTCTGCTACATCTCCAACAGCCCGGACAGCCTTTCCAGCTGCTGCCGCCTGCGCAACTCCCTCAAGGATCTGGAAGACGAAGACCACAATCACACCACCCACCAGTATTCGATGGGCACCGCTTCCGTGGCCACCGGTTCCAAGAGCGTGATGACAATCAACCTCAACCGCCTCATCCAGGATGCCGCCCGCAAGTACTTCAAACACGAAAAACGCGTGGACATGATGCCCGGCGTGGCTCTTGTTCCCGGCTCCTACGACAAAGAGGTCCTGTACCGCTACATCGCCGAGGCTGTCACCGAGGAAACCACCCGCGTACACAAGTATCAGACCGCCTTCAACGAGATTATCAAGGACTTCCTCAAAGCCGACATGCTTGACGTATACCGTGCTGGCTTCATCGACATGAAGAAGCAGTACCTCACCGTGGGCGTTAACGGCCTCACCGACGCCGCAGAATTCCTTGGCCTTAAGATCTCCCCTAACGCCGCCTACAAGGAGTTCGTAAACAATCTCCTGGAGACAATCAACGTCTGCAACCGTAAGGACCGCACCAAGGAGACCATGTTCAACACCGAATTTGTCCCCGGCGAGAACCTCTCCGGCAAGAACTACAAGTGGGACCTTAAGGACGGCTACTTCGTGAGCAAGAAGCACAACATGTACAGCTCCTACTTCTACAATCCCGAGGATGACAGCCTCTCGATGATAGACAAGTTCAAGCTCCACGGCGAAGACTACGTGAAGTATCTTGACGGCGGCAGCGCCCTGCACATGAACATCGCCGAGCACCTGACCAAAGACCAGTACCGCCAGCTCCTTAACACCGCCGCACATTACGGCACCAACTACTTCACCTTCAACTGCCGCAACACAGTCTGCAACGACTGCGGATACATCTCAAAGGACACCCTCACCGAATGCCCCAAGTGCGGCAGCAAGAACCTGGACTACCTAACCCGCGTCATCGGCTACCTCAAGAGGGTTTCCTCCTTCTCCGAAATGCGTCAGGAAGAAGCCCAGCATCGCTTCTACATCGACGAAAAGTAGTTTTCGTCTCGATGATCAAGTACGTACCCGACATGACGTCCGTGGTGCTGGAAGAGATTCCGGACCGTGTTTCCCTGGCAGTGGAGATTTCCAACTGCCGGGGAACTTGCGTCGGATGCCACTCCCCTTTCCTGCGCAAGGACATCGGTTGTGAACTGACCAATGAGATCATCGACGAACTGGTCCACTCCAACTTCGGAGTGAACTGCTTCCTCTTTCTGGGGGAAGGCCGTGACCCTGAGGCCCTGCTGGACCTGGCCGACCACGTGCGCTCTCTGGGCCTTGAAGTGGCCGTGTACAGCGGCCGGGAGATGGTCGAAGACATCTTCTGGGACCATTTCGACTATATTAAGCTTGGGCCCTATGTCTCTGAATTCGGCCCGCTGAACGACCCGTCCACCAACCAGCGCCTGTACCGGATCCGCGAAGGCCGGCCCGAAGACATAACCTCCCGCTTCTGGCACAAAGGCCTGGAAGGCCGGAGGATGTAGCCGCCTATCCTGCTCGAAATGCACGCGGTGTCCCGAAAATATGGACACCGCGTGCATTTTCGGCCGTTTTTGACGGAGGTGTCCCAGAAGCGGAATCTCCATTTGTGATTGACCGCGGAAAAGTCTATCTTTGTATGGATTAACTTAGATGCTCGTCTCATGAAAAGGTTATTGTACATCGCCCTGATGGGACTTTTGGCCCTATCGTCATGTTCACGCCTTCAGAATGACACTCAGGAGGTTGGAGAAGAAGGAGAGGATTATATTACCCTTCACTATGTGAAATGGGCACGCCAGCCGGTTGTCTGCTATCTTGGAGGTGCCGGGGAAAGCGCTCCGGAAGGCTTTTCTGCCCCTAATTCAGACCAGCTGAACAAACTCATGAATGTCTATGCCAAATACTACGGCACATACAACGGCAACAAAGGAATACTATTCAGCGCCGTGGCTATAGATGGATTCGTAGAGGCATCTCTCGCAAGCGACGGGAAAGTCGGTTCTGCAGATTATAACAGATACACTTTCACCGATGAGCATCTGGCCCATGCCGTTTTCCTCCCGGTCAATGACGGCTGGGACGGTTATTACTGGGGCGATTATGAAGGCGGCTATTACTATTACCTTCATTTCAGCATGATAGAAATGAAAGTAAAGCGCTGCACCTTCTCCAGCGGAGACCGTGCCTTCACCATCCTGGGAGGCATGCTGCCAGTGAAGAATTGAGCCGGAGAGCTGATTTCGGAGCGAAGGACGCGGCAAGTGCTTCGCTTGACAATTCCAATAATAATACCTATATTCGAAGACTGAAACTATTCAAACCACAAAATAATGACCATCAACTCACCCGATGTTCTTGAAAGCATAAGACAAGAGGCCCTTAAGGCCTTGAGTGTCAGGGAGGACAGTTACAAAGGGACACCGCGCCTGCAAATACTTTGCTGCGGCGGGACCGGATGCAAAGCCTCGGAAAGCACAAAGATTGTTGATAATTTCCATGCATCGCTCCAAGCCCATGGATTGGCCGATAAAGTGGACGTAATTGTCCCCGGCTGCTTTGGCTTCTGCGAGAAAGGCCCTATCGTGAAGATAGTGCCGGACAACACCTTCTACACCTCCGTACGTCCGGAAGACGTTGAGGAGATTGTAACGTCCCACATAATTGGCGGCCAGAAGGTGGAGCGTCTCCTTTATCAGGATCCCGCTACCGGCCAGCACATCTCTGACTCCAAGCATATGAATTTTTACCGCAAGCAAATGCGCGTAGCACTGCGAAACTGCGGTTTCATCAATCCGGAAGACATCCGGGAATACATTGCCCGTGATGGCTACAAGGCCCTTGCAGACAGTCTCCAGAGAGACAGTCTGGACGTTTTGGCCGATATCAAGGCCTCAGGCCTTCGCGGCCGCGGCGGCGCTGGTTTCCCCACCGGAGTAAAGTGGGAGATTGCACGCAAGTTCGACGCACCGGACAAATACGTTGTATGTAATGCCGACGAAGGAGACCCCGGCGCCTTCATGGACCGTTCCATCATGGAAGGAGACCCCAACTCCGTCATTGAGGCAATGATGATTTGCGGCTACTGCATCAACGCCCACCATGGCCTCATTTATATAAGGGCCGAGTATCCTCTGGCGGTTCATCGCCTGCAGGTTGCTATCGGCCAGGCAAGGGAGCTGGGCCTTCTTGGAAAGAACATCCTTGGAACAGGCTTTGACTTTGATATTGAGATCCGCTACGGAGCGGGTGCCTTTGTCTGCGGTGAGGAAACCGCCCTTATCCATTCAATGGAAGGCCAGCGCGGTGAGCCCACCCTCAAGCCCCCGTTCCCCGCAGAGGCCGGCTACTTTGGCAAACCCACAAATGTGAACAACGTTGAAACCCTTGCCAACGTGCCCGTTATCCTCACCAGGGGTCCCCAGTGGTTTGCCTCTATTGGCACAGAAAAATCAAAAGGTACCAAGGTGTTTGCCCTTGCCGGCAAGATCAACAACGTGGGCCTTATTGAAGTGCCCATGGGAACCACCCTTCGTGAGATTATCTACGACATCGGCGGCGGCGTGAAGGGTGGCAAAAAGTTCAAGGCCGTCCAGACCGGCGGTCCTTCCGGCGGCTGCCTTACTGAAAAGCACCTTGATATTCCCATCGATTATGAATCACTTGCAGCTGCCGGCTCAATGATGGGCTCCGGCGGTATGATAGTGATGGACGAGGACGACTGCATGGTGTCCGTGGCCAAATTCTTCCTGGAATTCACCGTCGGTGAGTCCTGCGGCAAGTGCACGCCCTGCCGTATCGGCAACAAGAGGATGCTGGAAATCCTTGAGAAGATTACCCAGGGCAAGGGGACGATGGAGGATCTGGATACCCTTGAAAACCTCGCTAAGGTTATCAAGGACACAGCTCTCTGCGGCCTTGGCCAGACGTCTCCCAACCCCGTGCTCTCCACGCTCTCCAACTTCCGCGACGAGTATGAGGAGCACGTGAAAGACCACGTCTGCCGCGCCCATAAGTGCAAGGCCCTGCTTACCTATTCTATTGATCCGGCTCTCTGTAAAGGCTGCAGCGCCTGTGCACGCGGATGCCCTGCGGAGGCAATTTCCGGAGAGGTCCGCAAACCGTTTGTCATTAATCCGGAGAAGTGCATCCGTTGCGGAATGTGCCTCTCAAGGTGTAAGTTTGGTGCAATTAAAGTCATTTAATCCCGCACGCTATGGAAAATATGATAACCCTTACAATAGATAACAGGGCCGTAAGCGTGCCCAAAGGAACAACCGTCCTTGACGCCGCCGCTTCTATCGGCATAAAAATCCCCGCCCTGTGCCATATGGACCTCAAGGGCACCTGCGTCAAAAACGCTCCCGCCTCCTGCCGCATTTGCGTTGTGGAGGTAGATGGCAGACGCAACCTGGCACCTTCCTGCGCAACTCAGGTCACGGAGGGAATGGTGGTCCGCACAAATTCGGCCCGCGTGGTCCGCGCCCGCAAAACCGTGGCGGAACTCATCCTTTCAGACCATCCCAATGACTGCCTCACCTGCCCCAAATGCAACGACTGCGAGCTCCAGAAGCTGGTTACCCGCTTCAATATCCGTCGTATGACTTATAAAGGAGAACAGTCCCTCCGCAAGAAGGAAGACACCGTTGCCATTTCCCGCAACATGGACAAGTGCATCTTGTGCCGCAGGTGCGAAACAATGTGCAACCAAGTGCAGTCAGTCGGCGTTCTGGGTGCCGTACGCCGTGGTTTTGACACCACAATCGCCCCCACCTTCGACCGCATGTTCAGTGAGACAAACTGCACATACTGCGGTCAGTGCGTGGCCGTGTGCCCTACCGGTGCTCTCACTGAGCGTGACAATACAGACCGTCTGCTGGAAGACCTCTGCAACCCGGAAAAGATTGTCATCGCCCAGCCTGCTCCCGCAGTGCGCGTAGCCCTTGGAGAGGAATTCGGCATGCAGCCCGGAACAATTGTAACCGGCAAGCTGGCTACTTCCCTGCGCTATCTTGGCTTTGACTATGTATTTGACACAGACTTTGCAGCAGACCTCACCATCATGGAAGAAGGCGCTGAGATTCTGCACCGCCTGGGCGCTTTCCTCGGCGGAGACCGCAGTGTGAAACTTCCCATCATGACTTCCTGCTGCCCCGCCTGGGTAAACTTCTACGAGCACAACTTCCCGGATCTTCTGGAGTATCCTTCATCGGCCAAATCCCCGGCACAGATGTTCGGGGCCATTGCCAAGAGCTGGTGGGCCCAGAAGATGGGAATTCCGCGTGAGAAGCTGGTGGTTGTTTCCATCATGCCCTGCCTTGCAAAGAAGTACGAGTGCGAGCGTCCGGAGTTCTCCAAGGATGGCAACCCCGACGTGGATTATTCCATCTCCACCCGTGAGCTGGCACGCCTCATCAAGCGTTCCAACATTGACTTTGCAAGCCTGCCGGACACTGATTTTGATACGCCTATGGGTGAATCCTCCGGCGCCGGCGCCATCTTTGGCGCAACCGGCGGCGTGATGGAGGCTGCACTGCGTACCGTATATGAGGTGTACACCGGAAAGACTCTGCCGCGCATTGATTTTGCCGATGTCCGCGGCCTGGACGGCATCAAGGAGGCTACAATTGACCTGAACGGCTTCCAGCTTAAAGTTTGCGTTGCCCATACACTCAGCAATGCCCGCTACCTTATGGAAAAGCTCCGTGCAGGAGAGCTCAATTACCACGTGGTTGAGGTGATGGCCTGCCCCGGCGGCTGCATCGGCGGCGCCGGTCAGCCCTATCATCATGGCAATGTGGAGGTTCTTAAGGCCCGTTCCCGCGCCATCTATAAGGAAGACGAAGACAAGCCCATCCGCAAGAGCCACGAGAATCCGGACATCCAGCAGCTCTATAAAGTATATCTTGGAGAACCTCTGGGAGAGCTTTCAGAAAAACTTCTCCATACCCATTATTTTGACAAAAGCATCAAGTAGTTATGAAAGTATCGTGTGAAGCTCTCCGTCAGGTGGAGGCTATCTGCCGGAAATTCAATAATGACCCCGGTGAACTCATCACCATCCTTCACGAGTGCCAGAATACTCTTGGCTACCTTCCAGAGGAAGTGCAGCAGGTTATAGGCCGATGCCTTGGCATCCCCGCGTCAAAAGTTTACGGTGTGGTGACGTTCTACTCCTTCTTCTCAATGGTGCCCAAGGGAAAGTATCCGGTTTCGGTGTGCCTTGGAACTGCATGCTACGTGCGCGGCTCAGACAAGGTGCTGGAGGAATTCAAACGCGTGCTTGGCATTGAGGTGGGAGAAACCACCCCGGACGGCAAGTTCTCCCTGGACTGTCTGCGCTGCGTAGGCGCCTGCGGCCTTGCCCCTGTAGCCACCATTGGAGAAAAGGTTTATGGCAGGCTGAACCCTTCCGACATCAAGAAGATAGTAGCGGAATTTGAGGGCTAGGGCCGATAGGTTGCCCCCTTGGACTATCCCGCTTGGACCAGGTCCAACCACTTTTTGGACTTGGTCCAATTTTATGCCCTGGACCTGGTCCAAGCACTATGCACTACAGGTACTTCTATGGCACATATGGTGGACCTGGTCCAGCACCTATTTTGGGACCGCGTCCAAAAACACAAGAGACCGCGTCCAAATAACCCCTGGACCAGGTCCAAAACAAACGAAAAAACACAGCAGAATGAGAGTAGAGCCATATCAGATATCCGTCTTCGGGGCTGCCAATAGCGGTAAGTCCACTTTAGTCAATGCCATTGCCGGACAAACAGTGTCTTTGGTAAGTGATAAACCAGGTACTACTACAGATCCAGTGCGCAAACGCATTGAACTGCCTGGCATCGGCCCTTGTGTACTTGTGGATACTGCAGGTTATGGCGATGGAAGCCCTCTGGGCTCCGAGCGAGAACGCCTGACACTCAATATGATTGACAGTACAGATGTAGCAGTGTTGATTCTTACCGGCAATTCGGAAGATGTCAGATGGAAGGAAATCCTGCAAGATGCCGACATACCAGTAGTGACTGTCGATGACCGTTGCTTTGACACAGAATCCATCATAAAACGCATTGCCGATGCCCTCCCCAAAGAGGATAATCATTACCTCACAGGTCGCCTGGTTTTTGAAGGAAGCAGAGTGGTCCTTGTTATGCCTCAGGATAGCGAAGCTCCCAAAGGCAGGCTCATACTGCCTCAGGTGCAGGTGCTGCGTGAACTGCTGGACCGCAGATGCATTCCGATTTGCTGTACACCCGGGAATATCTCCAAAGCAATGGAAACCAACCCGGATTTAGTTATTACCGATTCACAGGTGTTTAGGCAAGTCAACGAGGCTATCCCTGTAACTTGTCCACTAACGTCTTTCTCAATCCTTCTGGCCGTCGCAAAAGGGGATATATCGGCCTTTGTAGATGGAGCGAAGACAATAGGCAGTCTTAAAGACGGGGATAAGGTTCTGATTGCCGAGGCCTGCACCCATGTCCCCAATACCGAGGACATCGGCCGGGTAAAGATTCCCGCACTCCTGAAGAAAAGGGCCGATGTTGAGGTTGAAGTATCGGCAGGTAACGATTTCCCGGAAGATTTGTCAGAGTACAGCCTCATAATTCATTGCGGGGCTTGCGTTGCTTCTTCAAAACTGGTAAGGTCCCGCATAAAAAAGGCACTCCGTACGGGGGTGCCAATCACTAATTATGGTATTGCCATAGCTGCCCTGCAGGGTATCCTGGACAGGGTTTCTCTTCCCTAGAACCTGAAATCATGGGCGCCGGCCTCAATCTCCTTGAGGTGGCGGACGGTTATCTCCCGGGTGCGTTCCAGGGGGATATCGGCAAGGCAGCGCTCTATGAGAGCTTCACCGGCGGCGCGCGTTTGGGGAGAAGCGTAATCCACAAGGTATTCCTTCAGCGTCATAAGGGCATTAGGCGTGCAGCAGAGGCCGATTTTTCCGCTCTTGCAAAGGCTCATAAAGCGGTCTCCGGTGCGGCCTTCACGGTAGCAGGCGGTGCAGAAGGAGGGGATGTGGTTGTTTTCAAGGAGCCAGCGGACAACGCTGTCCAGGGGGCGGGTATCGGCAATGTCAAACTGGGCAGTTTCGTCGTGCCGCTCTACGGTGGTGTAACCGCCCACGCTGGTGCGGGAGCCGCCGCTTATCTGGGAGATACCGCAGTGAAGGAGCTGTTCCCTCATGCGGGCGCTCTCACGTGTGGAGATAATCATTCCGGTGTATGGAACCGCTACGCGGAGAACGGCAACCAGCTTTCTGAAAATATTGTCCGGCAGGGCGTCCGGGAAGTCTTCCACCGAGATATCCTCTGCGGGACATATGCGCGGCATGCTTATGGTATGGGGACCAACGCCAAAGCGTGCCTCAAGGTGCTCGGCGTGCATCAGCAGGCCCACAAGCTCATAGCGGTAGCCGGAAAGGCCGAAGAGAACGCCAATCCCGACGTCGTCACAACCGCCTTCCTGGGCGCGGTCCATGGCCTCAGTGTGCCAGGCGTAGTTGCTCTTGGGGCCGGTGGGGTGAAGCTTTTGGTAGTTTTCCTTATTATAAGTCTCCTGGAAAAGTATATATGTGCCGATTCCTGCAGCTTTGAGCTTGCGGTAACTATCCACGTCCGTTGCCGCAATGTTCACGTTCACGCGGCGGATGGAGTTGCCGCCTTCGTTGACGGAATAGATGGTTTTAATGGAGTCCAGAATGTACTCCAGCGGGTTGTGCACGGGGTCTTCTCCCGCCTCCACGGCAAGGCGCTTGTGGCCTGTGCGGATAAGGGCGCGAACTTCATCGGCAATCTCTTCCTGTGAAAGCTTGCGGCGTGGTATTACCTTATTCTTATAGTGGTAAGGGCAATATACACAGCCGTTTACGCAGTAGTTTGAAAGGTACAGCGGTGCAAAGAGCACTATGCGGTTGCCGTAGAAACGCTGCTTGATGTCGGCCGCAAGGGAGTAGATCTTTTCTTCAAGTGCCGGGTCCGTGCAATCCATGAGGATGGCGGCCTCACGGTGGGTAAGTCCCTTCAGCATGGCTGCCTTTTCCAGGATGGCTTCTACTCTGGTGGGGTTGCGGCTTTCCCGCTCGGCCTCCTCCAGGGTGTCCAGGATTTCCTGGTGGCTTATGAACTCGTCTGAGTGTGGTGATGAAGGATTATACATCTGATTTTCCTTTATATAGGTCATATTTTTTGCGCTCCGCCTGAGGAGTGTAAACGTTCATTATTACATTTGCCCCGGCCTGGATTCCGGAGAGCTTGCCTCCTGGGAGGAGCGTTGCCAAGGCCGTTGTGGCGGGAATATTGGCCTCCGGAAACATGAGCCTGAGGATAGCTATGAGCCTGAGGGTCGTCTCTGCGCTTCCGGCGGGGTAGCTTTCCAAAGGGGTGTTGTCCTGGGGGATGAAAGGGCCCATACCAATCATATGAGGGCCCATTTCCTGCATGAGACGCAGGTCCTGCACCAGATCCTCCGTTGTTTGGCCCGGGCTTCCCACCATCATGCCCATACCAGTTTCGTAGCCAAGGCGCTTTAGCTCCCGGATGCACGCAAGGCGCGTTTCCAGCCGCATCCCTTCCGGATGAATGCTGACGTAGTGCTTTGGGTTGGCTGTTTCATGCCGAAGCAGGTATCTGTTGGCGCCGGCTTCTTTCAGGGCCGCGTAGGTTTCAAAGGGCAGCTCTCCCAGGGAGAGAGTGATTGCGGCCTGGGGCCAACGCTTGTGTATTTCACGCACTACCGGCACCAGCCCCAGCGCTGCCGCGGGGTTCTCCCCGCCCTGAAGGACAAAGGTTTGAACCCCGTCCCGCCAGGCCTTGTCACAGCACTCAAAAATCTGGTCCGGCGAGAGGGAGTAGCGGGGAACATCGGTCCTTGAACGTCTTATACCGCAGTAAAGGCAGTCATTTCGGCACACGTTGCTCCACTCGATCAGCGCCCGTATGAGCACCTGCGGCCCCTTGACTTCAAGACAGCGCTTCCTGGCGCAGTCCTTAAGCCTTTGGGCCAGGGACGCGTCACGGGTTTCCAGCAACTGCGCGAGGGCGCTGCCGGGAAGATCACGCGTTGTGAGCAGAGTCTCAATCATTAATAAAATATGAAAAAGCCGGAAAATCCTTCGACTTCCCGGCTTTAGTAGACCAAACACTCCGAATCTCGAACCACCGGTTCCAGGAAGGGTTGCTGGAAATCCAGCGATTTATTGATAAAAGCTTTTGCTAAAGAACCGGGTTATATACAAACCCCCGTCCGCAGGACGTCCTCGTACAACGGAGATGGATGGCTCTGGTCAATAAGAACTGGCTCAATCAGTGTGTTGACATCCCATGTAAGAGACCATAGCATGGCCGATGCTTTCAAGAAGTCGTCTTTCACCTCAGGGACAACAACGGCCACATCAATATCACTGTCTGGCCGGGCTTTCCCTTTGCTATATGAGCCATACAGATATATGGTAGCCGAGCCGAAATGGTCCAGCACCAGATTCTTATATTGGCGCACAGCGGCTATAGCATCTCTTTTACCCATTGCTGCACCTCCCTGGTTTTAATCAAAATCTCTTGGCACTTCTCTGCTGATAAAGATTCTCCTATTGCTTGTTTATAAGACGGATACCGCGCCTCAATGTTCAAAGGCATCATTTGACTGACAAAAGCCTTCTTATCATCGTCCAACAACTGGCCCAGACCACAACTCTGTGCCAGATTAATCAGGTTGTGGGAATACGGAGCCGGCTCTTCTTTGCGACTACTCCAAAAAGCCTTGAAGATCTTTTCTAAGACTTGGTGGCACATATATCCGACATACAACCATCTGCCAGTACGAAACATCGCATCGGCAGTATCCAAATCGTAGTCGGATAATTCAGTCCAATATTTGACCTTATCCAAGTCCATAACTATCGCAAAGATACGATTTATTTATTTGAACGACAAAAAAAGAGGAAATCCTTTCGGAAATCCTCTGTAGTAGCGGAGGCTGGACTCGAACCAACGACCTCCGGGTTATGAGCCCGACGAGCTACCGACTGCTCTACTCCGCGATGTGGATTGCAAAGGTAGCAAGTTTTTTTGAATCTGCAAAATTTATTTGAGGAATTCCAGAATTTTGTCTATTTCAGAGGCCTGGAAAGCCTGCTGGATGCCGGTTTCCAGGTTCTTTATGTTGATGGTTCCGGATTCCATTTCAGTGCTGCCGTTGATAGACAGGAAAGGGATGGAATGCCGCTGGGCGTATTCGAACTGCTTTTTCAGTTTGGCGGCGTCGGGATAGACTTCCACCGAAACGCCAGCCTGGCGCAGAGCTTTGGCGTAGGGCAGCACATAGCGGAGTTCGTCGGCCCCGAGGACGGCAAAAAGAAGCGTCGTGGACTGCTCCAGCGATACGGGGAAAAGGTCAAGGCCGGTGAGGACGTCGTAAATCCTGTCCGCGCCGAATGATATACCCACGCCGGAAAGATCGGGCAGGCCGAAAATACCGGTGAGGTTGTCGTACCTTCCGCCTCCGCCGATGGAACCGATTTCCCAATCCAGCGCCTTCACTTCGAAAATGGCGCCGGTATAGTAATTGAGGCCGCGTGCGAGCGAAAGGTCCATTTCCACCGGAGCATCGACGCCGGCAGCTTCAATAAGACCGAAAAGTTCTTCCAGCTCGTCCAGGCCTTTGAGGCCTTCTTCCGTACCCTGGAACAGCTTCCTCATCGCCGATATCTTTTCGGCGGTGTCTCCTTCGATGGAAAGAATCTTTTCCACAACCCCTATTCCGCTCTGGCTCAGGCCTTTATCGGCCAGTTCTTCCTTGACTTTACCTATGCCGATTTTGTCCAGCTTGTCGATGGCAACAGTGATGTCCACCACTTTGTCTGGCGCACCTGCGATGGCGGCGAGGCCAGTGAGCACCTTACGATTGTTGATGTGGATGGCTACGCGTACTTTTAGCTTTTTGAACACTTCGTCCACCATCTGCACCAACTCCAGTTCGTTCACCTGGCTGCGGGAGCCGATGACGTCCACGTCGCACTGGTAGAACTCGCGGTAGCGGCCTTTCTGGGGACGATCCGCCCTCCATACGGGCTGCATCTGGAAGCGCTTGAAGGGGAAGGTTATCTCGCTCTGGTGCTGCACGACGTAGCGGGCGAAGGGCACGGTAAGGTCGTACCTGAGGCCTTTCTCGCACACTTTCAGGCTAAGCGCCTTGGAGTTGTAACAGTCTCCGTCCACGCAATAGGAAGGAATGTCGATACCCGAGAAGCAGTCCCCGGAATTAAGTACCCTGAAAAGCAGTTTATCGCCTTCCTCGCCGTATTTTCCAAGCAGCGTGGAGAGGTTTTCCATGGAAGGAGTCTGGATTTCCTGATATCCAAAGGTGCGGAATACGCCCTTTATAGTGTCGAAGATATAATTGCGGCGGGCCATTTCAATATGGCCGAAATCCCGCGTGCCCTTGGGTATTGAAGGTTTCTGGATTGCCATTCTTTTTCAAATTTGTGCAAATTTAAGAAAAAAGTGTTAAATTTGCATTCACGAAACGCGAGATTAGCTCAGTTGGTAGAGCGTTGGCTTCCCAAGCCGAAGGTCGCGAGTTCGAGACTCGTATCTCGCTCACGTTTCCCCGCCAGCCCTTACCGGCTGGCTTTTTTGCAAATTTTTTCCAACCTTTTGGCGGCAAGCCTCGTCTAATAGATGAAAACGCTCCGGAAGCGCTGAAAAAATATAGTATTTTATGGAAGAGATTTTAATACCTATTTTCATTTGCGTGGTTTTGCCTGTGGCTATTGTCGGAATTGTGATGGCCGCACGTCAAAACGAAGTGAAGCGCAAGACCGAGGTTATGCTCAAGGCCATCGAAGCCGGCATGCCAGTGGATACAAGCCTTCTTAGCACGAAGAAGGAGAAGAGTCCCAAGACCATCAAGCAGGATCTTCTGGAGAAACTCACTTCCGGATGCATCCTCACATTCATGGGCACCGGATTCCTTGTAATGGGTGTCATTCCCGACTGCGCACCGTTCATCGGCAATTCGTTATCGCTTACAACTGCTATATAGACAACTGCCGAAAAGTCCGCCCTGAGCAGGTCGATGTGGAAGCTGCGGCAGATCTGGCCTCAGCGGACACTTCCGACCGCGCCTTCCGCTACCAGCAGCTTTATCAGGCACTGGACAAACTCCCCGAGAAGGAGAAGGCGGCAATTGCACTCTTCTACTTTGAAGACCGTTCCATCAAGGAAATATCGGCCATTATGGGAATGCCGCAGGGCACCGTAAAATACCAGCTTTCCATGGGCCGGGCACACCTTAAACAGCACATACAGCTATGACAGAGATAGATGACTTCCTTCGGGAAAACAAGCCCCGGGTTAAAGACGATCCGACTTTCATTCTGGAGACTCAGCGCCGTCTGGGTCAGGTTGAGGGAATCAAGGCCGACTTCTGAAAGTGCACGAGGTGTCCCCAAAATAGGGACACCTCGTGCACTTGGGCAGGATTATCCAGCCGGATATATTACAGTGATTAGCTTATGATGCGGTACTTGCCAACCAGGGGCAGTTCCTTGGCGCGGCCTTTGACCACATTGACAATACCCATAATGAATAGCACCAGAAGGGCGATATCCAGAAGACCGATGATTATGGACAGGCTGGGGAAAATTCTGCCGACAGCGTAAACCACTATGCTGCAAATCAACAGGATAAGGCCCTGGTTTACGTGGAAGCGTACAAACTTGGAATCCTTTTCAAGGAACAACGGAATAAGCAGAAGAATTCCGAAATAGGCCAGGACTCCCATTACCTTGCTGCCATCGATGGGGATTTCTTCTGCGGCAGCCGGTTCGGCCTTAGGGGTTTCGGGGGCTTCAGCCTTGGGTGCTTCAGCATCAGGAGCCACGGCAGCAGCGGGAGCCTCGGCGGGGTCAGCGGCAGGGGCCGCAGGAGCCATCGACTTGAATTCTTCAATGGATGCGGTAAGCCCTTCGCGCATTTTTGCGCCCACATTCGAGAAGCGGAGTTCCTTTCCATCCACAAGCTTGATGGAGAAACCGGCCACTCCCCACTTGCCGCATTCTGCAATTTCTGAATATAGAACAGACCAACCCTGGTCCATCAAGGCAATAGGTTCATCCGGGAGCCAGTAGAGCTTGTTCCGGGTAAAGGCCAGCATTCCGTTGGAGGAGCTGAGTTTCGTGAAGTTGAATGCGGGGGTGTAGCATTCCAGGATTTCAGGCTCGAGGGAGGACTGAACGAAGGTTAAAGGCAACTGTTCCATAGCTTTATTGTTTATCAGCCAGCAATATACGAATATTTTTTTCTTTTAACAAAAAACTCTGTCACACCGGTTCTATTGAAAAATCGGATTGAAATGGGTATCTTTGCATTGTTAACCACATAATGATGGACAAGAAACTTGCACTGAACCCCAACGAGGTTGTAGCCTTCCTGAAGAAGGACCCGAAAGATTTTACCAGAGATGACCTTATAAATTTCATCTGTGAAAAAGGCATTCGCATGATTGATTTCATGTATCCGGCCGAAGACGGCAGGGTTAAGACCCTGAACTTCACGGTGAACAATCTGGAATACGCCGAAACCGTGCTCACTGAAGGAGAAAGGGTGGACGGCTCCAGCCTTTTCCCTTCCTTTATTGAAGCAGGCAACAGCGACCTTTACGTAATTCCCCGTTACCGCACGGCTTTCGTGGACCCCTTTATTGAGATCCCCACGTTATGCTTTCTCTGCGGCTTCTACGACAAGAGCGGCAAACCCTTCGACTGTGCCCCGCACGCTACGCTCATGAGAGCGGAAAAAGCGTTTGAGGAGTCCACCGGAATGCAGTTCGAAGCCATGGGAGAACTGGAATACTACGTAATCTGCGACGAAGATCCCCTCTTCCCCGCCACTGACCAGAAAGGATACCACGAGAGCGAACCCTTCGCAAAGCTTAACGACTTCCGCCGCGACTGTATGGACCATGTTGCCCGCACCGGTGGCCAGATCAAGTATGGCCACAGCGAGGTCGGTAACTTCACCCTGGACGGAAAAGTATACGAACAGAACGAGATAGAGTTCCTCCCCTGCCCTGTGGAAACCGCCGCCGACCAGCTTCTGCTGGCGAAATGGGTAATCCGCAACCTTGCATACAAGTATAGCCTGGACGTCAGCTTTGCCCCGAAGATTACAACCGGAAAGGCCGGTAGCGGAATGCATATCCACATGCGCCTGATGAAGGACGGCGTGAACGTAACCCTGGACAAGGAGGGCAAGCTTTCCGAGTTGTCACGCCGCGCAATCGCCGGCATGATGATGATGGCGCCCTCAATCACCGCCTTCGGCAACAAGAATCCCACCTCCTACTTCCGCCTGGTCCCCCATCAGGAAGCTCCCACCAACGTTTGCTGGGGCATGAGCAACCGAAGCGCCCTGGTGCGCGTCCCCCTGGGATGGAACAGCGGCGTGGATATGTGCGCCGAGGTCAACCCCTCGGAAAAACCCTCCGACAGAAAAACTACCGGAAAGCAGACCTTCGAGATGCGCTCGCCGGACTGCTCGGCCGATATCTACCAGCTTATGGCAGGTCTGTGCGTCGCCGCCAGAATCGGTCTTGAAACCCCTGTGGACCAGGCACTTAAGCTGGCCGACGACACTTTCGTGGACATAGACATCCACAAGAGCGAAAACGCCGCCAGGCTCGCTGCCCTGAAACAGCTTCCGACCTGCTGCGTGGAAAGCGCCGACTGCCTGGAGAAGGACCGCGAAATCTACCAGGCCGCCGGAGTATTCCGTCCGCGCATGATAGACGGCATCATCAAGGCCCTCCGAGCCCAAAACGACGGCAAGCTCCACAAGGAAGCCACCGCGGATACCAAGCTCATGAGGAATCTTGTCGCCAAGTTCTTCTACTGCGGTTAAATGTGCCTGATTTTGGCAAATTTCAGCAGCAGAAGCTTTTCTCCGTAATTGTCAAAAGCGATTTTGGCCTTAAGGTCGGGGATATTTCCCGAAATTTCAAGGATGGTGCCCTTCCCGAAGCGGTTGTGCTCCATCCTTTCTCCTACATGGAAGGACGAGGCCGGTTCCGGGACGAAGTTAGGGTCCACCAGGGGCGGACGCTCCGGGATGGGAGGAGATACTCTCGCTCCGCTCCGCTCGCTCGGTATGACAGAAGAGCCAGGTCTGGCAGAAGAGCTCGGTATGACAGAAGAGCCAGGTCTGGCAGAAGAAGGCCGGCCGAAACTGTCATTCCGAGGCCGAGAGGCCGAGAGAATCCCAATGTCATTCCGAGGCCTTTGAGCCGAGGGAATCTCAGCGGGTTTCTTCCAGCTGAAGCCGCCACGCAAGTCTTCTTCCAGAGGATTTCCGGCGGGAGCGAAATCGTCCTTACGTAGCGGGCGGTCCAGGTACTGCGGGGCAAGTTCCCGGAGGAAACGGCTGGGAGAATTTGACTCGTGCTTGCCGTTGCGCATGCGAGTCTGCGCGAATGAAAGAGCGACAGTCTTTTTTGCGCGTGTAATGGCCACATAGAATAGCCGCCTTTCCTCTTCCAAATCTTCAGGTGTAATCATCCAACCGCCTGAGGGAAAGAGGTTTTCCTCCATACCGGCAACGAAGACATAAGGGAATTCCAGCCCCTTTGCAGTGTGAACGGTCATGAGTGCGACCTTGTTGGATGTTTCGTCTTCGGCCACGTCCACATTGGAAAGGAGGGACACGTTTTCCAGATAATCGGCAAGCGTAACCACGGGCACCTGTTCCTGCGACACCTCCGAGGCGTCAGTCACAGCGCCGTCCTCAACGAGGGAATTCCTGAAGTCCCCCTGAACTTCCTCCACATAGGCTTTAACGCTGTCCAGAAGTTCCTGGACGTTGGCAAAACGCGACTGGCCTTCGACCGAATTGTCGGCCTTGTAGAAAAGGTAAAGCCCGCTTTCGGAGGCAAGGGTCATGGCAACGTCGTAGGCATCGCCGTCAACTGCCTCTACTGCAGCTTTTTCAATCATCGAACAGAAACTCCTGATTTTGCCGATGGCAGCGCCCTTAAGGCCGAAAGTCTCCAGGTTCTCCAGCCAGGCAGCCTTGAAAAGAGGCAGTCCGGCAGCCCTTGCGGCAGCGGCAAGAGCGTTCAGGGAAGTATCCCCTATTCCCCTTGCAGGCTTGTTCACGATGCGCTTGAAGGACTCGTCGTCATTAACATTGACAGCGAGTTTGAAATATGCCATCATGTCCTTAACCTCCGCCCTTTCGAAGAAAGAGTTGCCGGAGTAAATCATGTAAGGAATGTTCCTGCGCCGAAGCTGTTCCTCCAGCGCGCGGGACTGGGCATTGGTCCTGTAAAGAATGGCAAAGTCCTGGTACTGGGCATGTTCGGCCCGCATACGGTGGAGTATTTCCGAAGCTATCAGAAGGGCCTCTTCCTGCTCCGTGAAACAAGGCATCATGTGTATGAGTTCCCCTTTTTCTCCCATGGAAACGCAGTTCTTGGGAATGCGTCCTTCGTTATGGGCGATGAGTGTATTTGCCGCATTGACTATAGTGCTGGTACTGCGGTAGTTGCGTTCCAGGCGGAAGGTCTTCGCCTCCGGAAAATCCTTCCTGAAATTGAGGATGTTCTGGATCTGCGCGCCGCGGAAGCCGTAAATGGACTGGGAGTCGTCCCCAACGACGCAAAGATTATGGTGGGGCGCTGCAAGCTTTCGCAGGATGACGTACTGCGCCATATTGGTGTCCTGATACTCGTCCACAAGGATATGGTCGAAGCGGGCCGATATGGCCTGCAGGGCCTCCGGTTCGCGTTTAAGGAGTATATTCATGTAAAGGAGGATGTCGTCGAAGTCCATCACTCCCGACTGGCGGCATAGCTCGCAGTATCTTGCGTATATCCTGTAAATCTCCGGCTTTTTGTGCTTGACGTCGTCGTCCCGGTATCCGCCCTGGCCGTTTAAATAAGGCGTAGGGGTAATAAGGTCATTCTTGGCACGTGAGATGCGGGAAAGCACCTCTTTGGGCTTGTACACTTTATCGTCCAGGTTCAGCTCCTTAATGCAGGTTTTGACTGCGCTGACGGAATCCTGAGTGTCGTAAATGGTGAAATTCGCAGGAAATCCTATCCTGTCCGCGTATTCCCGGAGGAAACGGATGAACACAGAGTGGAAGGTGCCCATCCATATCCTGCGCGCCTGGCGTTCCCCCGTCATAAGGGCTATCCTGTCCTTCATCTCCCCCGCCGCCTTTTTCGTAAAGGTAAGGGCCAGAATGCGTTCCGGCAAAACACCGTTTTCTATAAGAAACGCAATCCTGGATGTAAGCACCCTGGTTTTGCCGGAACCGGCCCCTGCCACTATGAGCATAGGGCCCTGAATACATGTTACAGCTGCTTTTTGTTCCTCATTAAGGCTCCTTAGAATCTCACTCATATCTACCCTAAATAGTGTGCGAAATTAGCAATTTTTTCGTAACTTCGCGCAGTTATTTTGAGAATACTCAAAACCCGTTAAAATAATGTCAAACAATCTCGCTTTGAAAAAGGGCCTCGACATCCCCATCAAGGGTGCCGCCGCCCCCGAGGTCGCAGGTAAAGTAACCCCGGACATCATTGCCGTCAAGCCCACCGATTTCAAGGGCCTGGTCCCCAGGCTCCTGGTCAAGGAAGGCGACAAGGTGCTCGCAGGCTCCCCCCTGATGGCCGACAAAATGCGCCCTGAGATCCTTCTCACCTCGCCGGTCTCCGGTACGGTGCAGCAGGTCGTCAGAGGCGAAAAGAGAAAATTGCTTGCAGTGCTTGTAAAGGCCGACGAAAAGCAGGAAGCAGTGGACTTCGGCGCCAAGGCTCCCGCATCGGCCGAAGAGGCGAAGGAACTCCTCCTTAAATCCGGACTTTGGTGCGCTCTTGTGCAGCGCCCCTACGGCGTAATGGCCGCCCCGGATGCCACACCCAAGGCAATTTTCGTATCCGCTTTCAATACTGCCCCTCTTGCAGCGGACAGTGAATTTGCCCTCGCAGACGCCGTAAAGGACATCCAGGCCGGCGTCAATCTGCTTTCCAGGATTGCCCCAGTGCACATTTCCGTCAAGAGCGAAAGCTCGGCATTCGCAAAACTGCAGAACGCCGCAACGCACGTCGTTACAGGCCGTCACCCCGCTGGAAACGTAGGCGTACAGATCAGCCACATCGCCCCCATCATGAAAGGCGACACAGTTTGGACTGTAAGCCTTCTCCTCCTTGCAGCCATCGGCCATGTTGCCAGCACCGGCAAGCTTGACCTTACCCGCAAGGTGGCCGTCACCGGTCCCGCAGCTCCCAAGCCCGCCTACATCCAGGCCCTTCCCGGCACGCCCGTAAAGGATCTTGTAAAAGCGGCCGAAGGAGTCCGCGTCATCGGCGGAGACGCCCTCACCGGCGAAATCCTGGGCGCAGAAGGCTATCTGGGCTTCTTCGACAACCAGCTCACCCTCCTCAGGGAAGGCGATGCCCGCGAATGGTTCGGATGGGCAAAACCCTTCCGTCCCAAGGTGCACAGCAGCTCATGGTGCTACTTCTCCTGGCTCACACCCGGCAAGAAGTACGACATGGATACCAACCTTCACGGCGGTCCCCGCGCCTTCGTCCAGTCCAAATGCTTCGAAGACGTGACTCCCATGGACATCTTCCCCATCTATCTTATCAAGGCCTGCCTCGCAGGAGACATTGAGAAGATGGAGAAATTCGGCATCTACGAAGTCCTTCCGGAAGACCTTGCCCTGTGCGACTATGTAGACCCCTCCAAGAACGAGATCCAGGCCATCATCCAGAAGGGTATCGACCTGATGATCAAAGAAATGGCTTAAGATATGGCAGACGAGAAAAAAACTCCCTGGTGGCATTCCACCGTTGACGCTTTCGACACCTTCCTGCGCGTACCCGGCACCGTAACGGCAAAGGGCGCACACGTGCGCGACGGTATCGACCTCAAGCGTGTGATGATCATGGTAGTGATCGCACTTGTTCCCGCTGCCCTCTTCGGCATGTACAACGTAGGTCTCCAGACCTCCACCGTCTACGGACTGGACTGGAGCTTCTGGCAGATGTTCTGGTACGGCCTGCTCAGGATGCTCCCTCTGTTCGTGGTAGCATACGCAGTAGGTCTTGCAATTGAATTCGCAACCGCCCAGATCCGCGGCGAGGAAGTGAACGAAGGTTACCTTGTAACCGGTTTCCTCATCCCCCTCATCGTTCCCGTGGACGTCCCCCTCTGGATGCTGGCTCTTGCCACCGCTTTCTCCGTGATTTTCGTGAAGGAAGTTTTCGGCGGCACAGGCATGAACATCTGGAACCCGGCACTGGTTGCCCGCGCGTTCCTGTTCTTCTCCTATCCTTCCAGCATGTCAGGTAGCGCCGTATGGGTGTCCAAGACATGGGTCCCCGCCCTCAAGGGTGTCGATGCAGTTTCCGCTGCAACTCCCCTTGCAATAGCTCACGACGGCGTTTTCGACGCCGCTACCGGCGCTGTGGGCCAGTACTCGTTCATGGATATGTTCTACGGCTTCATCCCCGGCTCAACAGGTGAAACCAGCGTAATCGCTATCCTGCTTGGCGCTTTCATCCTGATTTGGACCGGCGTGGCATCCTGGAAGATCATGGTTTCCTCCATCGCCGGCGGTCTCCTCGTAGGCTGGCTGGGCCAGATTGCCGGAGCCACCGTACTTCCCTGCTACTACCAGATCGTCATGGGCGGCTTCCTCTTCGGCTCCGTCTTCATGGCAACCGATCCCGTAACCGCAGCACAGACCGAAACCGGCAAGTGGATTTACGGCTTCCTGATAGGTGCACTGGCAGTTGTCGTGCGCCTGTGGAACCCCGGTTACATGGAAGGCATGATGCTCGCAATTCTCCTCATGAACACCTTTGCACCCCTTATCGACCACTGCGTGGTTTCGGTACACACTTCCCGTCGTGCAAAGAAAGCTCTTAACGCCTAAACCGCAGCAGCCATGAATACAAATAGCAACGTTTACACTGTTATCTACACCACCGTCATAGTGGTTGTGGTGGCTGCCCTTCTGGCTTTCGTATCGCAGAGCCTTAAGGAAAAGCAGGACGCCAACGAAAAGGCGGAGACTATCTCCCAGATGCTGGTTTCGGCACAGTATGGCACCAAGGCCGAACTGGACAAGCTGGGCAACGCCGCAAAGCTTGACAAATACGCCGAGGAAATCGCCGAGGCCTTTGTCATCGACCTGAACGGCGAGCGCATCAAGGAGCTCTCCATCGACCGCAACGACCTCGAGGTCTACAGCCCCAAACAGCTCAAGCGCCAGAACTACAACATCAAGGGCGGCGCCAACAAGACCGGCGAACCCGAACTTCCCGTCTTCATCTTCAAGAACGGCCGTACGGTGGTTCCCATTTACGGAGCCGGCCTGTGGGGGCCCATCTGGGGATACATGTCCTTCGAGAAGGACGGCAAGACATTCGCCGGCGCATACTTCGACCATGAGTCCGAAACCGCAGGCCTTGGCGCAAAGATCAAGGACGATCCTTCCTTCCAGGCGGAATTCATCGGCGAAGAAGCCGATTTCTCCTCTCCCAACGTCGTCGACATTGTCAAGGGCGGCGCTCCCAAGGACGCAGAAGGCAAGTCCATCAAGGACAATGAGGTAGACGCCATCACCGGCGCCACCATGACTTCCCAGGGCCTTGACGCTGCAATCGACACCTGGCTGGCCGCATACGCCAAGTACTTTACAGCCTGCGCTCCCAAGCACGAGTGCTGCGGCAAGCACGCCCAGGACGGTGAATGCGAAGGCAATTGTGAAAATCATAAATGTGTGGAGGAATAAGCCATGAGTGACAAATTGAAAGAAGTAATCCTCAACCCCATTTTCAAGGGCAATCCCATCACCGTCCTGGTTCTGGGCATCTGCTCTTCGCTGGCGGTTACCGTCACCCTCAAGGGTGCATTGGTGATGGCCCTCTCCGTGATTGTAGTCTGCGGCATCTCCAGCCTTATTCTGTCACTGCTCCGCAACACCATTCCCGGCCGCGTACGTATCATCGTCCAGCTGGTAGTGGTTGCCATGATGGTGATTCTGGTGGACCAGGTGCTCAAGAGCTTCGAAGCCACCTACGCCATCGACAAGCAACTTTCCGTCTACATCGGCCTCATCATCACCAACTGCATAGTGATGGGCCGAATCGAAGCCTTCGCCCTGGGCAACAAGCCCTGGCCCAGCTTCCTTGACGGCGTAGCCAACGGAGCCGGTTATGGCCTTATCCTCATTATCGTAGCCTTCTTCCGCGAGCTTCTGGGCAGCGGTACCCTCTTCGGTATCGACATCCTGAACCGCTTCGGCTATGTTCCCAACAACCTGGTCATCCTCCCTCCTTTCGCCCTCATCCTCCTGGGATGCATCGTATGGGTACAGAGGAGCATCCAGAAAGACCTTCAGGAAAAATAAAAGTACAGACCTATGGAATATCTTAGCTTATTTGTAAAGTCTATCTTCGTAGACAACATGATCTTCGCATACTTCCTGGGAATGTGCTCCTTCCTGGCGGTATCGAAGAACGTGAAGACAGCTGCCGGCCTTGGCCTCGCAGTTATCTTCGTGCTCCTTGTTACTCTCCCCATCAACTACCTCCTTAATACTTACGTGCTGGCACCCGACGCACTCGTGCAAGGCGTGGATCTGAGCTTCCTCAGCTTCATCGTCTTCATCGCCGTCATCGCCGCAATAGTGCAGATAGTGGAGATGGTGGTGGAGAAATTCTCCCCCGAACTGTATTCGTCCCTGGGTATCTTCCTGCCCCTGATTGCAGTTAACTGCGCCATCCTGGGCGGCAGCCTGTTCATGCAGCAGAAGGACTTCCTGAACATCGGCGAAGCAACGGTATACGCCCTCGGCTCCGGCCTCGGCTGGTTCCTGGCCATCGTTGCCCTTGCGGCCATCCGCGAGAAGATGTCCTACTCCAACGTTCCCGCAGCCCTCAAGGGTCTCGGAATCACATTCATCACCGTGGGTCTGATGGGCATCGCCTTCATGACCTTCATGGGCATAGCTTTATAGGAGGACAGAGTTATGACAAACACAATTCTTGCAGCTATTGCAGTCATCGTTGTGGTGACTCTTGTCCTTGTGGCCCTCCTCCTTGTTATCAAGGCTGCGGTCACCCCTTCCGGCACCGTCAGGATAAGCATCAACGGCGGCACCAAGGAGCTTGAGGTTACTCCCGGCGGAGACGTAATGCACACTCTGGCCGATCACGGCATCTTCCTCCCCTCCGCCTGCGGCGGCAAGGCCAACTGCGGCCAGTGCAAGCTTCAGGTACTGGAAGGCGGCGGAACCATCCTTCCCACCGAAACGGGCTTCTTCTCCCGCAAGCAGATCAAGGAAGGCTGGCGTCTGGGCTGCCAGGTAAAGGTTAAGGACAACATCCAGATCGCAGTTCCCGAGAGCGCCCTCAGCGTCAAGAAGCTGGAGTGCGAAGTCATCTCCAACGAGAACGTCGCAACCTTCATCAAGGAATTCACCGTGCGCCTGCCCGAAGGCGAGCACATCGACTTCAAGTCCGGTGAATACATCCAGATCGACATCCCCGAATACGAGGCCGACTTCTCCGACATGGGCGTAGCCGACATCTACAAAGGCGACTGGGAGAAATACGGTATCACTTCCCTGAAGTTCAAGAACACCGTTCCCACCATCCGCGCCTACTCCATGGCCAGCTATCCCGCCGAAAAGGACCTGATCAAGCTGAACGTACGTATCGCCACTCCTCCTTTCGACAAGACTCAGCCCAAGGGCGTGTTCAAGTTCGTCCCCGGCGTTCCTCCGGGAATCGCATCCACTTACGTGTTCTCACGCAAGCCCGGTGACAAGGTGATGATTTCCGGTCCCTACGGCGAATTCCTCCTTCCCAAGGACGATCCCGACAGCCAGGAATACATCTTTGTGGGCGGTGGCGCCGGCATGGCTCCCCTCCGCAGCCACATCATGCACCTGTTCAAGACCCTCAAGACCAAGAAGGAAGTTCACTTCTTCTACGGCGCCCGCGCCCTGGTGGAAGCTTTCTACCTGGAAGACTTCGCCGAAATCGAGAAAGATTTCCCGAACTTCCACTTCCATCTTGCCCTTGACCGTCCGGATCCCGCAGCCGATGCTGCAGGCGTGAAGTACACCGCCGGCTTCGTGCACAACGTGATGAACGAGACCTACCTCAAGAATCACGAAGCACCCGAGGACATCAAGTACTTCATGTGCGGTCCGCCCATGATGACAAAGTGCGTCTGCGACCTGCTTGATTCCCTGGGCGTAGCCCCCGAAAGCATCCTCTTCGACAATTTCGGCGGTTAAAAATCGTGTAAAACATTTTACGTTTTTAACGAATAATCGTTTAAAACGTCAAAAAACAGCCTTCCATCGAGTGAAACGTCAAAATCTTTCACTCGATGGTTGGTTTTTATATCCGGCCTACATAGCTTTGCGGCAGAACAAATTAATTCTGACGACATGGTACGACATGACAAAACAGGCCGGGGACAAACCTTTTCATTCAAACTTCTTTTACATTTGCGCTTCTGTGGCCGCGGGTCTGCGGCGATACTGGCTGCCTTCTTGCAGCTTCCGGCCTTTTTGTCGTCGTGCAATATAATAGAGGAGCAGGACTCCCCCGCAAGAAAGGTCACAATCAGGACCGTCACCCATATTAATAAAGGGGCTGAAGCCATAGACGTTTTCTTTTTCGACAACGACGGCACCGGAAGGTTGGACTCGTATCAGCAGATATCCCTTGCCGACTCTTTGTCCCTTTACGCACTTTCAGGTACGGATGCATCGCTTATGGTGGTATTAAGCGCGCGTGAGGGCGATACGGACCGATGGATGGGCGTATCCACCTATTCGGACCTTTGCAAGTACAGTTTCCGTCTTGAGGACGAGGACCCTTCAAGACCGCTGCTTGCGGGTGAAACCACACTGGAAAACGGGATATCAAGGAGAGCGGATATCCCGCTAAAGCCTAAACTATCTTCCATTACAATCCGCTCCCTCCTGTGCGATTTCAGCGGAAGGCCATACGCCGGCAGCTCTTTCACCAACACGCGACTCTTTCTTAGCTATGCCGGCGCCGAGTGTCTTCCGCTGGGGTCCCAGGACAATATCCCTATTTCATTCCTCAATCCAGGGCTTGTGGACAGCCTGTCAGTACTCGCACTCCCCCATCCGGAAATGCTTCTACAGGATGGCTGCGGCGATGTCGGGGCCAGGAGAATCGAGGTTGGGAGGACATTCTACTGCTATCCGCACCCGGACACGAAACTGGTTCTTGAGGGGACTGTGGACGGGATTACCTGCTATTATCCCATTCCGGTAGGCACTCTTCTTGGCAGCGGGCAAAGCCTGGAGATGGATATAAGCCTGCTGCGCATTGGCTCACCCGACCCGGACATCCCCACGGAAAGCGGCGCAGTAATGATTGACTTTATCACCAAGCCGTGGGAATATCGGCCCGATACAATAGTAAAATTCTGAGCCTATGAAGTGCAAATACCTGTTATTGATGCTTGCCGTCGCATTTTCCTGCTCTCGGGAAAGCCTTCCCAAGGAGAACGCACAAGTTTGCTTCTCGCTATGCCCTCCCGAAGCCTTCACCAAGGCCCAGGACCCCGACGAAGTCCTTATCTCTGACTACAATCTCCTGATATACAACTGCTTCGGCATGTTGGAAGAAAAAGTTTATGTGTCTTCAAGGGCCATGGAGCCTCAGGTCCAGCCTCAACATGCCACTATACTCCTGAAAGACGTTCCGTATATAGTACTGGCAGCCGCGAACCTTGGATACGAGCTGCCGCTGATGAATCTTAAGGAAGCCCTCTCCTACCGTTTTCACCTTGCCTATCCGGATGAATTCGGCACAGGAATGCCAATGGCTGCATGTCTGTGGGAGTTCACCCCCCATGGCAACGCCACCGTATCTGTCCCTCTCGAAAGGCTTATGGCAAGAATTGACGTAAACATAGACCGTACCGCCCTGGACGGAGACGTGAGATTCGAAGTCACGGACATCAGAATTGGTGGCTGCGCTTCTTCGGCTCTGCTTTTCGGCACCAGCAAGGCCGAAAACAAGGAGCAGATCTTCCTGCAAGGATACCTGAAAGAGGGACACCAGGTGGATGCACTGGGAAAGGATGCGGCACCGGGAATAAGCGAGCCCGTAAGCCTGTATCTTCTGGAAAACTGCCAGGGGGACTTGCTGGAAAACGTGGACAGCGACAGCGGCAAAGTATTCGCCGACGCCACCTACAGGGACATCTGCTCATTTATAGAGATACACGCCAACTACCATTCCGACAGTTGGGAAACTGCTCCTGGAGAAAGGCTCATTTACCGCTTTTACCTTGGAGAAGACCGGAACAACTTCGACGTTGTAAGAAACTGCCTGTACAAAGTGACCGTACGTCCGGAAGGCAGCGGGCTCAGCGAAGACAGCTGGAGGGTAGACAAAGGTGGCCTTAAGCCGAAAACGCGGATGGAGCTTCATCCGGCGGCATACAACGAATGCGCCTCGGGGGAAGATTTTCACATCTGGTGCGATATTACGCCTAAAGGAACACCTGTAACTATAGAACCTCTGGCCTATGACGACGACCCAAGGGTAACCGCCCTTTACGATTATACCGTGGATCAGGACGGATGCGGACTAACCATCCATACCAGGAAGGGCGGCTGGATACTTGTATCTTTTGCGGCGGGAGAGCCGGTGAACAGGGATACGCTGGCTATGCTTGTAGTGGACCCTTAAAAGGCGTAATAGTCCGTGCCGTAGTCGAAAAGACCGGCAGCGTCCTTAAGAAGCGGGTGGTGCTTGTCCTTTTCCGAAAGAATCACGTCCTGGGAAGGGATTTTCCAGTCGATACCGAGCGAAGGATCGTCCCAGGCGATTGCACCTTCTTCGGAAGGAGCGTAAAAGGTGTCGCATTTGTACTGGAAAACGGCTTCGGGACTTAAAACTGCGAATCCGTGGGCAAAACCCTTGGGAATGAACAGCTGGTGATGATTCTCCTCCGAAAGGACGCAGGAAACGTGTTTCCCGAACCAGGGCGACCCCCGTCTGATGTCCACAACGACGTCAAGAACAGTGCCCTGAACGACTCTTACCAGCTTGCTCTGCGAATACCTGCCTTTCTGGAAATGCAGGCCGCGCAGTACTCCGTATCGGCTTTTGCTCTCGTTGTCCTGAACGAAACGGATGGGGCGGACCATTGCGTCGAAATCCCTCTGGCTCCAGCTTTCCATGAAATATCCCCTTGAGTCCCCGAAAATCTTAGGCTCCAGAATGACTACGCCGGGAATTGCAGTATTTATTACGTCCATCATCAGTATGCGTTTTTCAGAATGTCTTCGGCCAGCATGTCAGCAGTAAGACGGTCACCGGCAGCTGCGTCGCTAAGGATACGCTGCCCTAAGACCCTGGAATAGTATTTTGGATGCAGGCCGAAGCCCGGCCTTACGCTGCGTAAATTCTCCGGTGTAAAAACCTCGCCAGCCTTCATGTCTTTTGCGATATAGAGGGAACGGCAGAATTCGCGTCCCTTGATGGCGGCGGTATCCGTGGGATACAGAACTCTGCCAAGCGCTTTCTCCACATTCCTGATGGATTTCACCATCAAAGCAAATTCGTCCTTTTCCATGGAGAAAGAAGCGTCCGGGCTGCCGATAGAACGGTCCAGGATAAAGTGTTTCTCCACCAGACTGGCCCCTAAGGCAACGGCAGCCACGGCTACGTCAGCACCCATTGTGTGGTCCGACAGGCCCACTCTCACCCCGAACCTTTCCTTCATATCCAACATCGTATGCAGATTAGCATCCTCCACAGGTGCAGGATAGGCCGATGTACACTTAAGAAGCGTAATGTCATCATTCCCCGCTTCCCTGCAGGTACGTACGGCCAGTTCTATGTCTTCCAGAGTGGCAATTCCGGTTGAAATCACCATCGGCTTTCCTTTTTCCGCCGCATACTTAATGAGGGGGATATCTGTAATCTCGAAACTGGCTATCTTGAAGATAGGATTCCCCAGTTCTTCCAAAAAATCCACAGCGGTAAAGTCGAAGGGGGTGGAGAAGCACTTGATACCGCATCTTGCCGCCTCTTCGAATATGGCCTTGTGCCATTCCCAGGGAGTATAGGCCTCCTGATAAAGCTGATGCAGCGTCCGTCCGTCCCAGATGGTGCCTTTGACCTGAAAATCTTCCCGTTCGCTGTCCAGGGTGATGGTATCGGCCGTGTAGGTCTGGATCTTGATGGCATCGGCGCCGGCTTCAGCTGCAGCGTGAACCGATTCCAGCGCAAGCTCCAGCCTGTGACCATGGTTTGCCGACAGTTCGGCCACTATGAAAGTTCCGTTATTCATCGAGAGGCAAGATATAATGGATATAGTCCGGGTCCCTTCCAACTTCACGGAACCCTATTTTTTGGTGATAGCGCACGGATGCCAGGTTATCCGGCTTCACGATGGCCGTTAGGGCGTTTACTTCGTTCCCCATCATGCCCAGGAGCTGGAATTCCCACCATGCAGTACGGCCCTTGCCTGGCTGTGCAGATACAATTCCCCTGTCCCACTTGCCGCCGCCTTCATCCGATAGGTTGTAAGTACCGGCAAGACCTCCGTCGTGAGAATAAACCGCAAAATACCGTCTGTCCTTTCTTCCGGAAAGGCCTTCCACAAAGCGGAAATGATCTTCCACGGCAATGGGGGCCTGGTTTACCATGAGCGAACGGATTTCGGGACGATTCCTAAGCTCCAGAACCTCAAGCAGTTCCCCCCTTGAACATTCCTTATAATTCTTTACTGTATAGGGCCAAAGGGAGTGAATCACCACATCCTTGTACTGCCCTTCGAAAAGGCAGTGCTCCTTCAGGACGGCTTCCTTTACAAATCCGGCCGATTCCAGCACAGGGTACAAGTGCGGCCTCAGATCGAAGGCATAGGTGTAAATCTTATGAAGGCCCAGCTGGCCGAAAGCGATTGCCCGAAGCAGGGTGAGCCAGTTTGTCCAGTGAAGGGCGAACTCATCGGCCTCAAGTTTCGTGTCCATGATAAAAGAGACCTCGGCATTACGGTTTAGCCAATTGATATGCACGAGGCCTCCGTATCCGATGCACTCCCCGTCCCTGAGGTAGGAGAAAAGCAGTTGCTCCGGACGCTCCTTCACCTGATACATCTTGGCGATGGCCGTGCCGAAGTAGCGCTCCTGGTCCTCCTCCGTAAGAGGGCGGGCCTGGCGGAGATGGTAAATCTGGGCGTTCCTCCAGCGCATGATGAGGAAGCGGTCCTCGTAGCGTAGAGGAACTATGCTGTAGCGGCCCAGGGAAAAGCGGCTCCGGCCAAGACAGGGGAAGGAGGATGCGAACATAAGTCAGTTCAGGCGTTTAAATCCGCTCTGGCAAACGGGCCCGTCAAGGGCTTTCATTACGTCGCGGCCGTCCTCGAAGTCGCGGATATCGGCAAAAATGGGCTCCAGCGCCTGGAAATACCCGTCCAGGACTTCTGGCGTATGGCAGATGCAGGTGTACATGCTGTTGCCGGCCAGGTAGCCCTTCTTGAGCATTTCCTGGGTGATATAGGTCTTGTAGGCAAGGTGGTTGGGGCTCTTGAAAGTATATCCGGCAAGGGCAGGAATGCCCCACTGCTGGATTTCCAGGCCATATTTATCGGCCAGGGCCTGCCAGCGCTGCTTGTTCTGAAGACCTATATTGGTGATGATTTCCCAGGATTTCAGGCGCTCCATCTCTTTCATGGCGGCAAGAGCCGCGGTGGGGCCGATGCGCTCGGTCCAGAAGGTGCTTGAAATCCATGAGCCCTGCGCAGCGTCCATGATTTCTTTACGGCCTATGACGGCGCAGATTGCGTAGCCGTTGCCCATGGTCTTGCTGTATATGGTCATATCCGGATCAACGCCGTACTTCTTGTAAAGGCCGCCGAAAGTCTCACGGAAACCGCTGGTGCATTCGTCGAAGATAAGGAGGACGCCGAACTGGTCGCAGAGACGGCGGATATGCTCCAGATATCCCTTCTCCGGGCCGAAATTACGGCATACTTCCATCTTCACTGCGGCAAGGTCCGGTGTATTGTGGATAATGTCTTCTATTTCCTGGAAATCGTTGTAATGGAAAGGGATTGACGTGCCGCGAAGCACTCTGGGAACGCCTCCCGTGGGGATGCCGGGAAGAAGATGGCCAGCAAGTGCGTCATTCTCTCCAAGGTTAACGGCCACGTACCAGTCGTGCCAGCCGTGGTAGCCGCAAATGGCCACCTTGTCTTTCCCGGTATAGGCACGGGCTATGCGAATGCACATGGAATTGGCCTCGCCGCCGCCGCGGGTATAACGAACGCCGCCGGCCCAGGGATTTAGCTCAATGAGTTTTTCGGCCAGGTACACTTCCTCGGGGCAGTTCAGCGTGGTCATGTTGCCGTCACGCACGACTCTCATTACTTCGGCATCCACCGCATCATTGGCATAGCCAAGAGTATTGGTGCCGATGCCCATCATGGAACAGTCGATGTATTCCCTGCCGTCCAGATCCCACACGTGGCAGCCCTTGGACTTGGAAAAATAAGACGGCCAATTTTCCGGAAGAAGCTGTTCCGGACGCTTGGAAAGGAGACTGGTTCCGCCGGGAATCAGCGTCTTGGCCTTTTTGTATAGTTCTTGACCTTTTCCCATATTCTTACTTTATTTTTTTGTCGTTCTTGATGGATTTGTCGTATCCTTCGTTATAGCCGAAGCGGCTGTTTATTGATTTAAGTTCCGGATGCTCAAGAAGATAGTCGATGTACGCCTTCCAGGTGCGGCCGGTACCAAGGGCGCGGATAAGGGCGCCAAGGACCTCGAAGTCTTCGGCTTCGTCCAGTGTGATCCTGTAATCCGAAGGGTTGAAAACGCCTGCCGGATTGGGAAAATGCCCCGTTTTGAACACTTTTCCGCCAAGGGCCGATCCCCTCTTCCAGATGTATGGTGTGACGTGCTCGCGCTCCGAGGTAAGGTCGGCCTCTTTGAAAGCCCTTTCCAGTGCGGCGAAAGTCATTACTTCCGTGTCCAGGCCGTCGGGGAAGGAGGATGGATCCGTACGGGCGTAGTCGTAGCCGCCGTCGATGGCAAACTGGACCACGCCGTCTATGACTTCAGGATCTATCAGGGGGCAGTCCGAAGTAAGGCGCACCACGAAGTCGGGCTTTTCAGGAGCCGCGGTTTCGTAGAACCTGGAAAGGACGTCCTCCACCGAGCCTTTGTGATAGCCTACGCCCATTTTATCGGCCACTGCCACTATGAAGCGGGAGCCTTCTTCGCCTGTGGTGGCTATTTTCAGCTTGTCGATGCTGCCGGCCCTCAGGATGCGGGACAGGTGAATCTCCAGAAGGGTTTTCCCCTCCACTTCTTTCAGGATCTTGGCGGGAAGGCGGGTGCTTCCGTAACGCGCCTGGGTTATAGCAAGTACTTTCATTTCCAGTTTACGGGGTTCAAAAGTTCTTTTTCCTCAACTTCCGGCCACACGCCAATCTTAACGTCCGATACAGCCTGAAGATTGGCACGGAGCTGAGCGGGGTTGTCCACTCCTATGAGGACTCCGTCTATGAAGGGGTTCTGAAGGTTGGCATTAAGTGCAAGCTGAGCCATGCTTATGCCGTTTTCACGGGCATAGTCGTCCAGCTCCTGGAGGTACTTTCCAAGCGGTTTCAGCTTTTCCGGAAGCTTTTCCCTGTCCATGAAAAAGAGGCCCTGCAGGAAGGTGCTGCGGACATGGATTTCCACCCCTTTGGAGTGAAGTTCCTTCAGATAAGGCCCGAACTTCCGGTCCAGGACATTGAATGGAATCTGGAGAAGGTCGAAGGGTACATCCCTTTCCAGAAGAAGTTCAAGCTCTGACGGTTCGTATAGTGAAAAACCTATTTTACTGACCTTTCCGCTTTCTTTAAGCGCCATGAAACTGTCCCACACTGCCGGATTATCACGGTACACCTGGAAGTGATGCAGAAGGTATCCGTACAGGGAATCACATTTAAGAAGTTCCAGCGAGCGGCCGAACATTTCATCAACTGATGCTTCTCCTTTGGGGTATTTGGACACCACTCGGAAAACCTCTACGCCGCATCGGCCAAGAATCTCCTCCGAATTTCCATAGGCGCCGGACGTGTCCAGGGTATCAATTCCGCCAAGACGTGCCTGGCGAAGGATTTCCCTCACCCCTTCTTCGGTGGGCCGGCCTTCCGAGTTAACACCGTACTGAAGGCCGAACTGGACCGTTCCAAGGACAATCTTTCCCATGAACAGTTATTTTGCGTAATAGGTGGCTATTTTTGTTACGGCGTGGATTACGTCGTCCGTGTCCTGATCCGTGAGCATGGGATAGAGAGGAATGCTGAGTATTCCCTTGTACACTTCTTCCGTCACGGGGCAAAGGCCTTTTTCGAAGCCCAGGCGCTTGTAGAAGGGGAACCAGTACACCGGGACATAGTGAATCTGGCACTGGACGTTCTCTGCGCTCATTGCGTCGAAAAATTCCCTGCGGGTGCAGCTGAGACGTTCCAGATCCAGTCTTATGATGTAGAGGTGACGGCAGGTGTCCGACTCCGGGATTTCCTTCTGAACAATAATCCCGGGCACTTTGGAGAAGGCCTCGTCGTACTTTTTCACTATTTCCTGGCGGCGCTTTTTGAAGCTGTCCAGCTTGCCCATCTGACTTACCAGAAGGGCGGCCTGGAAATCCGTCATGCGGTAATTGAAGCCAAGGGACTGCTGTTCATAGTACCAGATGCCCTCATGAGGGGCTTCTTCCATGAATTCTTCCTCCCTTACGATGCCGTGGGCATGAGCCAGGACCAATTTCCGGTGAAGGTCATCACTGTTGGTTGTGATGGCGCCGCCCTCGCCGCAGGTGACGGTTTTTACGGGGTGGAAACTGAAACAGGTCATATCGGCCAGGGAACCTACGCCCTTGCCGTTATAGCGCGTGCCAATGGCATGGGCAGCGTCTTCAATAAAGATGAGGCCGAATTCGTCGCAGATTTCACGGATTTCCTTAATCTTGACCGCCTGGCCAGTAAAGTCCACGGCCACAATGGCTTTTGTGCGTGGAGTGATTTTTTCGCGGATGCTTTCAGGGTCGATATTGTAAGTTTCCCGGTCTATGTCGGCGAATACAGGGGTGGCACCGCAATAAACCGCGCAGTTGGCGCTGGCGGCGAATGTGAGCGGAGTTGTTATTACTTCGTCTCCGGGGCCGACGCCTGCCGCTATGCAGGCGCAGTGAAGGGCTGCTGTACCGTTACTGCAAAGCACGGCATGCTTGGCGCCGGTGTATTGTGCCAGTATCCCCTCCGCTTTTTCCACCATAGGGCCGCAAGTTATGTAGGGACCACGGAGGACATCGGCCACCGCCTTAATATCGTCCTCTCCGATCCACTGCCTACCATAAAAAATCTTATTGTCACGTACGGGTTTACCGCCAAATATTGCAAGCTGTTCCATATGTCTCAATCATGTTGCATATATGCAAAAGTACTAATTATTTACTGAATAATCAAAAATTAGGCTTACCTTTGCGCCCATGGACATGAAGAAACTGAAACTCTTTTTTCAGGGCCGGAAAGGGCTCCTTCCCCGCATTGAGTCGGCCTGCAGCGGGCACCAGGGCATTATCTGGTTTCACGTTGCCTCATACGGCGAATTCGAGGAAGCCCGCCCGGTGATAGAGGCCACCCGAGCCCGCTTTCCGGAGGGCAAAATCCTTATAACTGTCTTCTCCCCCACCATATACTTCCCCATGCGCAATTACCCGGTGGTGGACTGGGTGTTTTACCTGCCGCTGGACACTCCACGCAGCGTAAAACGTTTCCTGGATGCCGTGAGGCCGGCCAAGGCCATCTTCACCATAACAGACTATTGGCCCACCCTTCTTAACGCCTTAAGGCACAGAAAGATAGACACTTACATCATGTCTGTGAGGGTGGAGCCCCAGTCCCATCACCTGAAATGGTGGGATTTCAACTACCGCCAGATTTTCCGCCATTGCTACAAAACCGTAATGGTCCACAACGAAGAGAGCCGTGATCTGCTGGTCAAACTGGGCGTTCCCGACGTCCGCGTCATGGGCGATCCACGACTGGACAGGGTAAACGCAGTAGCCGCAGAAGAGTGGTCCAACCCGGTAGTAGATGCCTGGGCAGGCGGAAAAAAGGTCTTCGTCGCCGGCAGTACACTCGACGCAGAAGACTCAATGATGGCAAAACTCGCCGCAGCGCATCCGGAAGGGAAATTCCTCATAATTCCCCACGAGATAGACCCTTCCAAAGTGGACGCGCTCCTTGCAAAGGGGCAGCACGGCGCGGTAAAATACAGTTTTTATAAGGACCGCCCTGCAGATGATACTCTTAAAAATGCCCAGATTCTCGTGATGGACACCGTTGGCATGCTGTCCCGCCTGTACCGCTACGGCTTCGCCGCGCTGGTGGGAGGCGGTTTCACGGACAATGCGCCACATTCTGTGGTTGAACCTGCATCATACGGAATGCCTGTTGCTTTCGGCCCCATTTACGACAGGGAGCCACACGGAGTTCAGCTCATCAAACTCGGAGGAGCATTCTCCCTTAATGGCCAGGAAGATCTGGAATCGTTCTACTGCAGATGCGTGAATGACAAGGATTTCCTGAAGGAAAGCAGCCGCATAGCACGCGATTACTGCCAGCGCTACAAAGGCGCCACAAAAGCCATAATGGAGGTGATTTTCGGGGACTAAAGCCTGTAGCCGTATACTCTCCAGAAGGAGTTCTCCCCTTCCCATACGCCTTCAAGGGATAGTCCCAGCAACGCGGCATTTTCTATGGGCACCGCACTGAAAAGCCACGTACATCCAAGCTCCTTAAGCGCCCGGGTATCAATGGAAAGATTATCCACCTTTTGTCCGGAATTCTTTCCCCACAGATACTTTGTCCCAAGCTCCGAAGAAAACACATAACAGCGGGAGCCCCATCCGCAGAAATAGCTTTCAAGGGAGGCCGACTTGTCCAGCTCGCCCTGTATCACCCGCTGAAATTCATGTTTATACCGAAGCGGATATGAAGGATAGTACCCGTCCACTGTGTACATCCCGTTATACTCCGCTACTGCAGGATGCATAGCCAGACTTGCGCACTTGTCCCGGCCTTCGGCCCAGCCTGTATCTGCCTTTATCCTGTCGAAAAGAGCCGTATCGAAGTACTGCGAAAAAGAGGGATAGTCCGTAATGCCAAGTCTGGTTGCAAGATTATCCCGGAAGTGTACGTCCATCCCAAGGTTTACTACAAGCATCAGAGCCGGCATCCATTTCCTGCAAGCGGGCATTTCCTGAAGCACAACTGCAAGAAGCGTGAATACAAGCGCCGGATACAAAAAATAGAAGCGGTCCGGCTGGAAACCGCCGCCAAAACCCGTGCGAAGGAAAACCTCCCTTAGCACCACTCCCAGCAGCATCAGGGACAGCAGGAGCAGAGTGACAAAACGCAGAGTACGGTATTCGCGGAAGCGCTTTACAAAAAGCAGAAAAACGGCAACAGGAATAGCTGCAAGGCATGTCCCGGCATGGTACTGTGACACCAGGAAAGCCGACAAGGAAGTACCGAGGGATGCCAGGAGCGGCTCAGCAGCGAATTCAACCCGGTGCGACACTTCCCCGGAACCGCCCCAAAAGCCAAGGAAAAGATCGAAGTTAAGGCCTATATAAAGCGCCGACAGAAAACAAAGCCCAACGAAAGGCAGCATCGGGAACTTTTTGCTTCGGGCCCACGAAACGGCAAGCATTACAGCCAGGACCACACAGGCGAAAAAGCCGCTTAAAACAAGCGAGGAGAAAAATGCGAAATAGCCAATCAGGACAAAGCTTTCAACTTTATATCGGCCTTCCCATAAATTCAGGAAAGCAAGCGCCAGCATCGGAATTCCGGCCGACGATATACCGTAATCGGGATAAAAAGGAACAAAGGCGAAAAGAATGGACGCGAGGAATGCAACGCCCATGCCCCGCCCTTTGAGTACGTGGCCTGTCAGAAGGAAGAACATCCCCAGGAAGGCCGAAAGCTTAATGAGGAAAAGACCCGCGATGATGGCCCAGAACGGCGGCAGAATGCAGTACAGCAGCACTCTGAGGTTCAAGGGCGACCCTGCGCTTGCCCGGGGAACGCCGCTCAGGATAGGCAGGCTTGCATCAAAGTCCCATACCGTGCCGCTTTCCACCATGGCGTGGATGTGAGCCACGTTGGAGTCAAGAAAATCGTGAATAGGCAACACTGAATTCTCCCCCCATATTATATTCGGCAGGAAATACAGGAGGATTATAAGGAATCCCCAGAGGCAGTACCGGCTTTTTGTCATTTCGCGATTACCCGGCATACCTCATCCACATCTTCTAAGCTCAGGTCATAATACATGGGAAGGCGTAGCAGGCAGTCTGCGTAGCGGTCGCACTGAGTGAGTCGCCTGCCATCATGCTTCGGGGCATAGTAAGGACTCTTATGGAGGCTAAGGTAATGGAATACAGAGAGAATGCCGGCATCTTTCAGCTTCTGTATCAGGGCCTGACGCGCCTCCAGCGAAGGCAGCACAAGGTAAAACATGTGTGCGTTGTTGGTAGCATAGTCCGGAAGGTCGGGAAGCTTGAACAGGCCTTTGTCGGCAATGGGTTTCAGAAGCTGGAAATACCTGTCCCAGAGGGCCTTGCGCTTTGACTGGATATCGTCAAGATTCTCCAGCTGGGCCCATAGGAAGGCGGATATAACCTCGCTGGGAAGGAAGCTGGAGCCGATGTCCACCCAGCCGTATTTGTTCACTTCCCCGCGGAAGAATTCGGCCCGGTTGGTGCCTTTTTCCCATAGGATTTCCGAGCGGCGGATGAACCTTTCGTCGTTGATGCAAAGCGCCCCGCCCTCCCCGGAAATGATGTTCTTGGTCTCATGGAAAGAGAAGGCCGAAAGATGTCCGATGGATCCGAGGGGCCTTCCTTTGTAGTACGAGTCAATGGCCTGCGCGGCGTCCTCAACCACCAGAAGATCATGCTTTCGGGCGATTTCCATGATGCGGTCCATGTCACAGGCAACGCCTGCGTAGTGCACGGGCACAATCACGCGGGTGCGTTCCGTGATAAGTTCCTCAAGCTTTTCTGCATCCAGATTGGGATTCCGTGACATGGAATCGGCAAAAACTATCTTCGCTCCGACCCTTACGAAGGCAAGGGCCGTGGAAACGAATGTGTAGCTTGGAACAATCACCTCGTCCCCGGGCTGAAGGTCGCAAAGGAGGGCGCACATTTCCAGTGCGTCAGTGCAGCTGGTGGTAAGCAGGCACTTCTTGAAGCCGTACTTCTGCTCCAGGAACTGCTGGCAGCGCTTGGTATACTCCCCGTTTCCGGAAAGCTTGCCCTTCTGGACGGCATCGTACATATAATGGGCCTCTTTCCCGGTAAGATGGGGCCTGTTGAAATCTATTCTGTAGTTCACGAGAAAAAGATTATTATTCCTACAATGATAACCGCAATGGACAGCATCTTTCGCTTCCCTGTGGTTTCACGGAAGCAAAGATACGACAAAATGGGGACAAAGAGATAACTCAGGCTCTCCAGGATACTCACTTCCTTCACCTGGATTCCGCGGCTCATTGCAAAGACATTCACCACAAGCGATATCCCCAGCATAACGTAACCTCCTATAACCCAAGGGTTAAGATACTCGCCGATAAAATCATTGTGCGGTATGGACGCTCCTTTTTTAAGGAGTATCTGGGCTACTGAGGAAAGCAGCACGCTTAGTATTACCACAACGTACAGCATCACGACTTGGCATTAAGGGCTATGCCCGAAATTATGACAGCAGCGCCTATGGCATTATTGAGCGAAATGGCTTCGGCAAAAAACAGATGGGACAGCAGGAGAACAAAGATAATGGTGGTGCCTTTGAACATATAGGCATCGCTTAACCTCATGCGCTTGATAATCTGCTGCCACAGAATGGCATACACCCCCAAAACGCCAACTGCACAGCCAAGCCGCCACAGGTACCCCCAGCTTAGAAACGGGAACTGCGCAGCCCAGCGGGTGAACACCGACGAAAACGAGTACACCAGGAAGGCGCCCACAAGGCCAAGATATGTTTTCATACCAGCCATCATTCCACTTCTTTCCCCCACAGGAGCGCAAAGTTCTGCTCCTGCATCTCTTGCTTGAAGTCCTTAAGGTAATCCAGATAGCCGTATTTCGGCCTGTAGCCAAGCTCTTTTATCGCCTTGCTTATATCAAAAACGTATTCTACCGAGTCCGGTTTTGAGGGGTCATAGGTTATTCTTGACCGCTTCCCCGGAGATGAGAAAATCTCCACAATCCCCTTCACCTGGTCTTCCATGCTGGTTCCCACGCCGGTTCCAACATTGTACATACCAGATACAGGATTGTCTGCACTGAGGCACTTTTCCACCATCTGACAGCAGTCTTTCACGTACACGATGTCACGGACAAGGGAAGGATTCCCCCAGACCTGAATTTCGTCACCGCACATTGCCATCCGGATCATACGCCTGTAACCCTGCATCTTCTTTTCTCCATCAAGATAGTAGTATGGATTGGGGTGGTATAGATAAATGTTCGGCAGCCTAAGGATGAAATGGCGGAAGCCGTAATGAGCCGAATAGTGCTCCAGGAGGTGGCAGGCGGCGGTTTTTGTGATGGAATAAACGCTATGATCGTTGTCCAGTGGAAATGCCGAAGGCGCGTCCGAAGGGATAGGAACAGGGCTTCCGCAGAGATGAGCCACATCTGAAATGGATTGAGTAAAAACCACCCTGGAGGCTTTGGCCTTTACGCAGTATTCGAGTATGTTGAGCGCCCCGGTCATGTTTATGTCCACATATTTTTGAGGGTCGAAGCCTTTCATCCGGGCGGGAAGCATGCCGGAAAGATTCACCACAAAATCCACTCCCGACAGGGGAAGGGCGTCAAAGTCTTCTCTGCGGCACACGTCCACAGGTATGTAGCGCATGCCCTTGGAAGCGAAGAATCCGCCGTCGCTTTTTCTTCGGCCCGAAGCCACTACGTCATATCCGCATTCTTTAAGATATACCGCAGTGTAGGCGCCTACGGTGCCTGTGGCGCCGAAAATAATTACAGTTCCCATCTTCCTTCGCTTTGTACATAAATGAAATAGCCGCTGCGGTCGGCGCTGCGGGTGACGTTTTTCAGCGGACCGGGAGACTTTTCCCAGGCAACTATTTGCGGATAGCCGTCGATATGGCCGAACACCGGCAGCAGGCGCTCCGTTTCCCCGCACAGGAAATACACGCCGCTGTAGGCCTTGTTTTCCAATTTCCGGGGCGGAGTGAAGCGACCCAGGGCCACGTCAATCACGCCTTTAAGGAAATCGTATCCCGTGCTGAGATACACCAGGTCCGACCCTATGAAATCTCCTCCCATGCGGGCGCCGGTTTCCATAATGTAAATCTCCCCTGCCCTGGTAATCTTGTATTCCGTATGAGAGGCGCCGTCAGTTATGCCAAGGGCATCCAGTGCGCGGGACGTCAATGCATAAATATCCTTATATTGAGAAGCGCTCAGCCGGGCCGGCTGGTGGTGTTCCAGTTCCACGAAGTGCGGTGCGCCCGTAGTCACCTTGTCGGTGATTTGCAGCGGATAATGCCGGCCGGCGCAGGATATGAATTCCACGGATATTTCGCGGCCTTCAATGCACTGCTCCACCATAGCCTCACCCGCGAAAGAGGCCGCCAGGGCCTCTGCAATGGCTTTTCTCAGCTCTTCCGGACTATCAACGCGGGACACCGCCATGGAACCGGAACGGTCCGAAGGCTTTACGATGAGCGGGAAAGGAATCTCCACGGATTCATCGGCGCTTTTTACCATACGATATGCCGGACAGGGAATGCCGCCTTCCAGGAATGCATCTCTCATCAGATGCTTGTTGTTGGCTTTCAGAGCGCTTTCGCAGCTGTTCCCTGGAAGGCCCATTTTTTCGGCTACATAGGCAACCGTGGGCGCTGCGACGTCTGATGCGATGGTAGCAATCCCGTCTATCTTTTCCCGAAGGCATACCTCAAGGATAGCGTCCTTATCTACTACGGATATGGGATAGAAGGCATCGGCCAGATCCTTGCAGACGGCGCCGTCGGCCCAGGCGAAGCAAATGACCGTCAGCCCCATTTCCTTGGCTTTTTTCACCAAGGGTAGCTGCAGATAACTGGCACCTATGACAGCAAGTTTACTCAAAGTTCACAAAGTCTTTCACGATGTAAATCTGCCTGCCTTTGGTCTGGTCGAAGATTTTGCCGATATAAAGGCCAAGAATGCCCAGAACAAAGAGGATAAGGCCCCCGACAAACCAGATGGAAAACACAGTGGTGGTATAACCGGGAAGTGTTATGAGTCCCGACCACTTGGCAATGACGTTGTAAAGGGCCATGCATAGAGACAACACGGACATCCATATTCCAAGCGACACCGCCATCTTAAGCGGCCTGTTGGTGCTGGCAATGGATGAATTGAAACTCACTGTAAGGAGTTTCCTCAGCGAATACGAACTTTTTCCTTCCGCCCTGGCGGCATGCTCAACATCCAGAAAGGCTTGATTGAAACCCAGATAGCGGATCAGGGTTTCGAAGGTACGGGCATATTCCGGCATCCTGTTGAATTCCCGGACGACGGCGGCGCTGTATATGCCGAAGTTGCCCACTGCCGGGTCCGTCTTCTGGCCGCTGAGCCAGTCGAAAACGCTGTGATAGAGCGTTGAGGAAAGCTTTTTGAAAAACCCAAACTGTTTATGTACGCGGCGGGCGCGCACCATGTCATAGCCTTCCTGGGCCTTCGCGTAAAGGGCAGGGATTTCCTCCGGGCGGTCCTGGAGGTCGCAGTCCATCACCACGACCCAGTCGCCTTTGGCGTTTGCCAGACCGGCCGAAATGGCGCTGTGCTGGCCGAAATTCCGGGAAAGGTTGATGCCTTTTATCCGCTTATCGGCCCTGCAGGCTTTCAGAACTTCTTCCCATGTACCGTCGGGCGATGCATCATTCACCAGGATGATTTCATAATCCGGCGTAATTGTCTGCACCGATTCCCCTATGCGGCGAACCAGTTCGGCCACCATCTTTTCCCCTTTGTACTCGGGAGAGACTACAGACAGGTGCGGATGTTCCATAAGTTTATAAATATTTAGCGGTAAAAGTATTCCCTTTGGCCTTCAGGTCTTCCGGAGTTCCTGCGAACACCACTTCCCCACCCTTGTCGCCGGCGTCTGGCCCGAGGTCTATCACCCAATCGGCGCTGCGGATTACGTCCACATTGTGCTCCACCACTATCACTGTATGACCTTTGGAAATCAGTACGTCGAAGGCCTTAAGAAGCTTTTCAACGTCGTAGAAATGGAGACCCGTCGTGGGCTCGTCGAAGATGAAGAGTATCTTTTCGCGGCCTCCCGAAGCCAGGGAAAGGAAGTATGCAAGCTTTATGCGCTGGCTTTCGCCGCCGGAAAGGGTGCTTGACGGCTGGCCCAGTTTTATGTAGCCAAGTCCCACGTCCACAAGCGTTTGCAGCTTCTGGGCTATGCTCTTTGCCGTATCTTCCTTCTGCGCGCCGAAGAACTCTATGGCCTGGTCTACGCTCATCGACAGTATGTCGTCCACGTTCTTGCCTTGATACCGCACTTCCAGAATGTCCGGCTTGAAGCGCTTACCGCCGCAGGATTCGCAGACCATGGTTACATCGGCCATGAACTGCATGCCGATTTTCACGAAGCCGTCGCCCTGGCATTCGGGGCAGCGGCCGCCTTCCTGATTGAAGGAGAAGTAGGACGGCGTGAAGCCGTTTATCTTTGCGAACTGCTGCTCGCTCAGGAGTTTACGTATGTCGTCGTAAATTTTCAGATACGTGACGGCATTGGAACGGGAGCTCTTGCCGATTGGATTCTGGTCCACGTATTCAACGCGGGTAATGCGGTTGAGGTCGCCTCCAAGGCCCTTGAAAGTACCGGGGATGTCCCCTGTCTCATTCAGGCGCCTATGCAATGCCGGATACAGGATATCTCCCACCAGCGAACTCTTGCCGCTTCCGGACACTCCGCTCACGACGGTGAAAGCGTTTAACGGGAAGCGTACGTCTATGTCTTTCAGATTGTTATGCATTGCGCCCTCCACGGTAATGCTGTACCGCCAGGGGTTCTTTTCACGGACGTAGGGCTTTATTTCGCCCGAAAGGTACTTCAGAGTAAGTGATTTACCTGTCATACCGAGCCCTGAAGGGGCGAGTGTATCTCCGTGAGACACTCTCGCTTCGCTCGGTGTGACATATTTTCCCTGAAAGACCACTTCCCCGCCATTGATTCCGGCCTTGGGGCCAAGGTCTATCAGGCAGTCGGCCGCGCGGATAATCTCCGGATCGTGTTCCACCACAACCACCGTATTCCCTATGTCCCTCAGGCGTTTAAGCACCGCAATTAGGCGTTCTGTATCCCTTGGATGCAGGCCGATTGAAGGCTCGTCCAGGATATACATCGACCCGACCAGGGAACTTCCAAGGGCCGTGACCAGGTTTACCCTCTGGCTTTCACCGCCGGAAAGAGTGTTCATGGTGCGGGAAAGCGTCAGGTATCCGAGGCCCACATCTTGGATGCACTGCAGCCGGTAGCGGATTTCCTCCAGGGTTTTTCCGGCCACCTCAAGTTCGTATTCGGTAAGTGTCATACCGAATCCCGAAGGGGTGAGCGTATCTCCGTTATTATGAGATACACTCGCTTCGCTCGGTATGACAGAATTAACCCACTCCAGCAACTCATCTACTGTCATCGACAACAGGTCGTGTATGGTTTTGCCGCCGATTTTTACGTACAGAGCCTCTTTCCGGAGCCTGCTGCCGCCGCAGGATGTACATGTGGTGCGGCCACTGTACCTGCTGAGCATGTACTTGTACTGAATCTTGTAACGCTGGCTTTCCACCCATTCGAAGAACTCGTTGATGCCGCAGATGGTACTTTCGTCCGGATAATTGCTCCTGGCCTCCCACAGCGTCTTTTTCTGCTGGGCCGTGAGCTTGCAGTAAGGCTCGAAGATGGGGATGTCGTATTTTTCGGCATTTTTTATCACCAGATCCTTGAACCAGCCCATCTTGTCCCCTCTCCAGCAGGCAATTGCGCCTTCGTAAATACTCTTCGTCTTGTCCGGCACCACCAAGTCCTCGCTTATGCCCACAATCTTTCCCAAACCGCCGCACACGGGGCATGCGCCGAGGGGGCTGTTGAAGCTGAAAAGGTATTCGTCCGGCTTCCGGAAAACTATGCCGTCGCGCTCGAAGCGGGAGCAGAAGCGTAGCATGCCGGCATTGTCGCTGGACCTGGTCCACGCACTTTTTGGACCTGGTCCAATTTTACCCCCTGGACCTGGTCCACCACTTCGGCCTTCCAGGGCTTCAGGGGCCATACTGCCTGGACCTGGTCCACCACCTGAAATCTGACCTCGTCCAAAAATGTCTTGGACCTGGTCCAAAGCAGGCATCACCCACAGGGCCATGTCGCCGGAACCTTTGTCGAAGGCCGACTGAATGGAACTGTAAAGCCTTGTGCGCATGTCCTCGTCCAGGGTGCCGGAGGTTTTGACGCGGTCCACGAGGAGCCAAAGGCCTTTGGGGTAGCTGCCGTCCATCTTCAGGACGTCCTCGATCTGGAGAACCCGGCCGTCGGCTGGATTGAACAGCCTGCCGAAACCTTCCTCCTTGAGAGCCAGCATCAGCTCCACCTTGTCCTGGCGGGCGTCCCAGCGTACATCGGCCAGTATATATATGGCATGAGGAGCGCCGTCGTCGATGGCCGCCATGACATCCGCAGGCGTATGGGCCTTCACCTCTTCCCCACTTACAGGCGAATACGTGCGGCCGATGCGCGCGAAAAGGATGCGCATGTAATCATAGATTTCCGTGGTGGTGGCTACGGTGGAACGGGGATTCTTGATGTTCACCTTCTGCTCGATGGCGATTGCCGGCGGAATGCCTTCGATCATATCCACGTCCGGCTTCACCATCCTGCCCAGGAACTGCCTGGCATAGGACGACAGGCTTTCCGCAAAACGGCGCTGGCCTTCGGCAAAAAGAGTGTCGAAGGCAAGGGACGATTTTCCGCTGCCGCTCACGCCGGTTATAACCACCAGACGATTCCGCGGAATCTCTACAGTTATGTCCTTCAGGTTGTTAACCCGAGCATTACGGATAATGATATTACCTTCTGCTGGCATAGACTGCAAATATAGTCAAATTCCGCCGAATAGGCAATCCATGCAAATCCATCATTTTTTGTGAAAAAATTTTCGCAAAGCCCTTGCAGATTCAAAAAAAGGTGTTACCTTTGCAATCCCGAAAGGGAAGTTCACTGAAAACTTGGTGCGGTAGTTCAGTCGGTTTAGAATACCGGCCTGTCACGCCGGGGGTCGCGAGTTCGAGCCTCGTCCGCACCGCCTAGAAAGTCGCTGATTTTCAGCGACTTTCTTTGTTTATATAAAGCTCTGCTACCAGTTGATAACCCATTCGCCTTTTTTGCGACCACCGACACGAGAATTTTTGTAAATTTGCCCGTTCAAAGCGGTCAAAATAGAACAAATACACATAGATAACATGAAAGAAGAAGGAAAATCTTACTATGAAGCCCCTGCGACTACCGTCGTGGAAGAGAGAATTGAAGGCGTAGTCTGCCAGAGCTTGGATGGCATTGAGTCTACCCGTGAAGGTTATGGTACTGCTCTGGAAGATACATGGGATTAAGGAGGCCACAACTATGAAGAGATTTATAAACATTCGTACCCTGGCCGTACTGCTCATGACATCGGCCGCCATTGTTTCCTGCTCCGTCAAGGAGGACATCTTCGAAGAGGAAACCACTATTAAGGAAGAACCTTCAAAGGTTTACACCCTTTCTGTCAACGCAACCAAAGGCGGTGATGATGAAGCCACCAAAGCCCTTTCGCTGGATGGCAAGACGCTCAACGCCACGTGGGCCCAGAATGAAGAAGTGACCGTTTATAACAAGACCAAGAAGGTCCCGCTTGACGGTACGCTGAAGGCCCAGAGCGATGGGAGCAGCACCACACTGAAAGGCTCCCTGACTGGTACCATTGAGAATGGTGATGAGCTGATTCTTCGTTTTAACAGTGCCAATTATGCTTCTCAGAGTGGCACGCTTGATTATATTGCTGCCAACTGCGACTTCGCGGAGGCTACTATTACCGTCTCCAGCGTTGACGGAGAGAATAATGTGATACCCACATCAACGGCTTCATTCGTAAACCAGCAGGCCATTGTGAAGTTCATCCTCAAGGATCAAGATAACAATGACCTCAATGTCAGCAATCTGACTATATCGGCCGGAAGCAATGGCTTGGTGTCGGCAGGTGGTTTGCGTGGGAGCGGAACCAAGACCTATCACACTGGTTATACTATTGACGGAGGCAGCGGTAGTACCGGTGAAGAAGGTTACGATAAATTGCTGGATGGAAACACCGGCACAAAATGGTGTTCCAATGTAAAATCCGATGGCGTATGGTATGTTGAGTTCCACACTGCATCTGCCGTCCAGGTCGATGGCTACAAACTTACAACAGGAGGCGATACACAAACTTATCCCGAGCGTAATCCCAAGAATTGGACGCTGAAAGCAAAAGTAAACAGCGGTGATGCCTGGACGGTTATTGACACCAAGACTGGCAATACAGACATGCCGGCAGCGAATCTCTCCTCCGTTGATTTTGAAGCGGATGTGCAAGGCATGTACCAGTATTTCCGTCTTGAGGTGAGCGCTATTCAAGGTGGTGAATGGTTCCAGCTCTCAGAGATGCAGTTGTATGGTTGTTCTATCCGGGAATTCTCCTTCCGATACGGAAATGTGAACGTGACGCCGGCCTCTTTCACTAACGAACTCACCGTTGCCTTGAATAATCAGAGCGATGCTTCCGATACCTATACGCTGACGTCCGTCTACGGAAGCTATGAATACGCTTTCACGAAATCGGGAGTGAGATTCGAAAGTGGTAAGTACTATGCCATCACGGTGAAGATGACGAAAGGGATGAAGACTCTTGCAAATGCCACCGCCGAAGACATTGGCAGGATAGTTGGTGCCGACGGCCGCATCTACGACACGAAGGCCGCTGCCGAGGCCGCCGGTACCCAGTCCGTGGCTATGATTGCCTACTTCGACACGGAGAACAACAACGGCATGGCCATTGCGCTGAGCGACGAGGACTCGATGAACTGGAGCACGGCCAAGAGCACCTGCGAGGGCAAGACCGCCGTCAGTGGTGCCGCATGGCTGTTGCCCAGCCAGGGGCAGTGGAAGGCTATGTTCAAGGCTTTCGGCGGCAATGAAGAAAAGTACACCGGTCTGAATACAGCATTAGCCGCCGCTGGAGGCGACAGCAGTAAATTGCCGATGTTCGGAAGCTACTGGACGTCTTCGCCGGACGCTGGTGACTACGCCTGGTACGTGTACCTCGACGATGGCGTTGTCAGCTGGGGCCACGGCCTTAGGTTCAACAACCAGCGTGTTCGTGCCTGCCTCGTATTCGAAGTGTCAGGCAGCGTAGCCTTCATCCACCCGCTGGCCGAGGCCACGACGGCCGACCTGGGCAGGATAGTCGGTGCCGACGGCATCATCTACGGTACAAAGGCCGCTGCCGAGGCCGCCGGTACCCAGGCCGTGGCCATGATTGCCTACATGGGCAGCGAGACCGACCACTCCACCTACAAGCATGGTCTGGCCATTGCGCTGAGCGACGAGGGCTCGATGAACTGGAGCACGGCCACGAGCACCTGCGAGGGCAAGGACGCCGTCAGTGGTGCCGCATGGCTGTTGCCCAGCCAGGGGCAGTGGAAGGCTATGTTCAAGGCTTTCGGCGGCAATGAAGAAAAGTACACCGGTCTGAATACAGCATTAGCCGCCGCTGGAGGCGACAGCAGTAAATTGCCGATGTTCGGAAGCTACTGGACGTCTTCGCCGGACGCTGGTGACTACGCCTGGTACGTGTACCTCGACAATGGCGTTGTCAGCTGGGGCCACGGCCTTAGGTTCAACGACCAGCGTGTTCGCGCCTGCCTCGCTTTTTAAGCTATTTACCCATTTATACATATGCAAAAGCGGTCCCTCCTCGGGCCGCTTTTGTTGTACAACCATGTAAGCGATTATGGATAAACCTACAACTCAACTCCAATTGTACCATCACTTCCTCAGCTTCTTTCTTCCCGAGGCCATGTTGGACTTCTTTGAACTGGTCTGGATGGAGAAAAAGTCCCTGGACTCTCGCGAGAGCAAAAAGGACATCATCTATACTTCTATGCTCCATATGTATCTGGACGAACGGGACAACCGCAAGGAGGACCAGCTGGAGCATGCTTCCGACTGGATACTGATTGAGGAGAATATCGGGGAACGGCTGAGCATCGATGAGACCTCGCTGCGGGATGGCCAAGCAGAGTATGAGTACCCGCTTTGCCGTGGATGACTGCCGCATCTCTGAATTCGAGAAGATGGCCGAGGCGCTGGGCTACGAAGCCAAGATTGTGCTTGCGCCCAAGCAGGAAGCCTAGCCCCTGTTCAGCTCATCCTGCACGATGTTCCGCACCTCCTGCCGGATGCATTGGCAGTTCTGTTCTATCAGCAGGCGCATCTGGACACAAAAAGGTCAAACTCTTTATTGTTATAGCCAGATTGGCGCTCCTTAACTTATCATTACCGAATGGCTACGGAGAAAAAATGAAAGATATTTCATCCTTAACCATGCGATTATTACATGTTACGGAGAATTTATCCTTGAATTATCAAAAACAAAACGTTATATTTGCGCAGGTCAAATACTACAGACAATGACAAAACTGAAAATCATAGGCCGAGAATACGAGCGGGCCATCATACGCAACTATCTTGAGAGTGACAAGGCGGAATTAATAGCCGTTTACGGGCGTCGTCGTGTCGGGAAGACTTATTTGGTCAAAAGTATTTTTGACAATGAGTTTGATTTCTTTTATACAGGCCTCTATGATGTACAGCGTGCTGTTCAATTGAGCCAATTCAAAAAAACGCTCGAACGTTATTCAGGTAGGAGGATGAAGAGATTCAAAGACTGGTTCGAAGCGTTTGATGCCCTCCGCGATTTCTTAGATACGCTCTCTAAGGAGAGGATAGTAGTTTTTCTGGATGAAATCCCCTGGATGGATACTCCCAAGAGTAACTTCCTCGCGGCTTTTGGACAGTTTTGGAACGATTGGGCATCCACCAAGCAAAACTTGAAGCTTTTTGTGTGCGGATCTGCGACCACGTGGATGCTTTCGAAATTCATTGGTGACAAGGGCGGTATTTACGGGAGGGTCTGCAGGCCTGTTTGGCTTGCTCCTTTCAGCCTATGTGAAACTGAAAAGTTTTTGAAGGAGATTAAGGGTATTGAAATGACACGTCACCAGATCCTGCAGGCGTATATGGTTTTCGGGGGAATTCCGTATTATCTGGACATGCTGGTAAAAGATATCCCGCTTAATGTGAACATTGATGATTTGTTTTTCAAGCAAGGGGCACCTCTTAGAGCGGAATTTGATTTCTTGTTCCGATCACTGTTCAAGAATTCACGGCTGTACAAGAGCGTTGTGGAGGTGCTGTCGTCCAAGCTGAAGGGGATGACGAGACTTGAACTGATGGAAGCTATGCGATTGCCTGATGGAGGAGACTTATCCGAAGTGCTTGATAATTTGGTGAAATGTGACTTTATTCGTAAATACACTGCCATTGGAAAAACAGAACGGGATGCCCTGTATCAGCTGACGGATTTATTCTCTCTCTTCCATATGAAGTTCGTAGAAGATAATAGCGGGCAGGACGAGCATCTCTGGAGTAAACTTACCGGCAAGGGGCCCATGACCGCGTGGAGCGGCTATGCTTTTGAACAAGTCTGCCTGCATCATACCAGCCAGATTAAACAGGCACTAAGCATCGGGGGGATTATTAGCAATATCCATTCATGGAGCTGTCGGCCGTTCACTGATAAAAACGGGACTTCGTGGAAGGGTGGCCAGATAGATTTATTGATTGACCGTGCAGATGAAGTCATCAGTATTTGTGAGATTAAGTATGTCTCCGACAAATTCGTCATTGATGCCGAATACGAGAAGAGGCTAGCCTCGCGTGCCACGCTTTTCCGGCAGGTTACCAAGACAAAGAAAGCGCTTCATCACACGTTCATTACCACATATGGCGTTTCAAAGAATCTGCATAGTGGTATTGTGCAGTCTGAAGTGACTATGGAGGATTTATTCAAATAGTCAATTACTATCATCCACGAACAATAAGAGAATTTCCTGAATCCTTGGTTTATTCTGAAAGGGAACGTTGAGGTGATAGTGGTCAATGTATTTCGGTTTAATAAGGATGAGCTGAGGAATTGTCGAGCCATAGGCCAGGTATCCTCAAGTTTTCTTGCATATCTAAACGCCTTTCTGCAACTTTGTATTGACTGGAAAGGGAAGTTGAAACAATACCCCGTTTACAGTCCCATTGAGAAATCAGTGAGAATGAAAATTGGCTTTCTTAAGTTGCTCATTTTCAGCGTCTTATGAGGGTATTTAACGGCCTGTCACGCCGGGGGTCGCGAGTTCGAGCCTCGTCCGCACCGCCTAGAAAGTCGCTGATTTTCAGCGACTTTCTTTGTTTATATAAAGCTCTGCTACCAGTTGAAAACCCATTCGCCGTTTTTGCGGCCACCGACACGAGAAAGTACACCGTCTTTCTTCAATTTAGATAGTTCCCTCTCTATTGTCCGCATCACACATAGCGAACAGTCAGGCGTCACAGCCCTTGATTTTATGGTAGAAAAAATGGATGCCACGCCTTTGAGCGAGCAGCAGCGCAGCCAGCTCTCAAAGCAGTGCCGACAGGTAGTGGAAGAACCCACCGAACGCGGATTCCGGGTAAAACTGACAGTATAACGTCGTCTTGTGGAAATCCTCAGAAGAAACGGGGCACACTCTCGCAATAGTGTGCATACTCCGGATACTTCCCGCCGCTGATTTCTTCGGCCAGGGATGAACTGCCCTGAAATAGGACAACCAGGAGCAGAGCGCCGATGACGCTCCAGTTCACCAGGCCCATTCCGGCGCCGATGGAAAATACATAGAATGCCACCCACGTACCCTGTTCGCCCAAATAATTGGGATGACGGCTCCGTGCCCAAAGGCCGGTGGTATTGAAACCTTTGTTGAACGGGGCCGGAAGGTCTTCCAGTTTTCTGCCTTCGCCAATCATCGCCCATTTCTTTGTCTGAAAGGCCCACTGCTGCTCATCGGCAATGGTTTCCCAAATGATGAAGCCCAGCATCAGGAAGGCAGCGAGGCAATCCACCCAGCCGAAAGGGGCATCGGAAGACATGGCAACAAGCGCCGGGAAGGTGGTCATCAGAACCAGCGCATTCTGGTAGATGGATATGAAACCCAGGTCGAAGGCAGCCCAAGCCCAGCGGTTGTTATTGAATGGCGCACCGGAGCGCACTACGGCCCAGCGGTAGTCTTCCACACCTTCCCAGAACTTGAACTTGTAGGCGCCCTTTCTGGCAAAGTTAAAAGTGAGCCTAATCCCCCACAGAGTGGCCAGGATGGCCATCACAACCAGCCGGGCGCTCATTCCTCCCTTTGCGGCAATCACCCAAGTATAGGCAATGGGCAAAAGGCTCCAGAGCTTGTCCATCTGGGAATTGTTTCCCGTCAGCTCTCCTACGATAAAGCAGAACGCAGCGCTGCAGGCGGCAATTATGCCAAGTATCTTCAGCGTTTCAAGTTGCGTCGCGTCCAATGCCGGTCCAACTGTGAAATACAGCACGGGGCAAACGATGATGGACAGCACCAGCAGAGTGGCCATCAGGGGGATGTTCATTTTTTTCATATCTGAATAAGTTTACAGGTTTCCTCCCATATCCTTTCGTCCAAGGCGGGATTGATATACCGAGACGGAATTGCCTTGCACTGTTTTCCTACATAATAACGGTTTTGCTTTTCTTCCCGAAGAGCGCGAAGAGCGGGTTGGACTCCGGATTGTGGCCTTTTGAAAAGGGGCTTGACAATTACATCGGCAATAGGGTCAAACCACCAGCCCAGGTCGATCATGTCGGTCCCAACCACACCTGGATCGGCCATATTGACGTGCAGGAGAGGATACCTTCGCGCCAGTTCCTGGGAGAAAGAGACCATCGCCCGCTTGGCCTTGGCATAGGTCCTCAGCTTACTGAAGTCTTTTTCTGCGGGCCGAAGGGACGCCTCGTCAATAGAAACGAATCGGCAAGTCAGCGACACCATGTTCACGATGCGGGCGTCCTGCGGCAGTCTGGGCAGCAGAAGCCGGGTGAGCAGCCATGGGCCGAAGTAGTTTACAGAGAAGGTGTTTTCAAAGCCGTCCTCGGTTAGGCCGAAGCCTCTCGATATAACGCCGGCATTGTTGAACAGGGCCGAAACCGAGCCCGGCTCGACACTATCTGCAAAAGCCCGTACCGATTCCATGGAGGATAAATCCAACAATCCAATTTCCAGCTTAGCGCCGGGGATACGCCGAAGGATATCGGCCCGCACCGCCTCAGCCTTTTTCAAATTTCGGCAGGCCATCAGCGCGGGATGCCCCTCTTTGGCCAGGGCTTCAACTGCTGCGGCGCCCATACCTCCCGTGGCGCCGGTAACGATGATTCTTCCTTTTATTTCCATTTTTCTTACGAAATTAAGCCATTTTTCCACTTATAGACATATAACAGGAAAAATTGAACAACATTAAGGAATTATTGAGAACAAAACTGCCATTTATAAGCGTTTTTTCCGCCTAAAAGAATTGTCATGCATTTGTGCCGACTGAATTACCTGTCTCGCCGGAGCGCGAGTTCGAGCATTGTCATCACTCCAAGGTTAGGATTATTGCAAACTATTATTTAACTTTGAGAGTTTTGTAAGCAACAATACGATGAAGAACCGATTACTTCTCATTCTTTCTTTCACACTTTTATGGGCCGGCTGCTCCAAGATGCCGGATCCTGAACCCCAGAATCCGTACTTTACTTTGTGGAATTCGTGCTCTGCCCTGGATGCTTTGACAGAGTATGTGGAAGATGTGACCAATCCCAGTTCCCCCAACTTTATCAGGGTGGATGACAGAATTGCCACCTTCGACATGGACGGAACCTTCTTGGGAGAGCTATATCCTACATACTTTGAGTATAATATGCTCGAATACCGTGGACTTGACGACCCTACGTACAATGCTCCAGATGATGTCAGGGAAGCGGCGCAGGATATCAGGGACTTTGTGAGGACCGGGAAAAAACTGCCCGACGGATTTGAACTCATCCATGCCAGGGCCGCAGCAAAGGCATACTCCGGCATGACCCTGGCCGAGTTTGACACCTATGTAAAAGAATACGGGAAAAAGAATGCCAATGGCTTCACCGGCATGACTTATGGCGAGAGCTTTTACAAACCCATGCTGGAAGTTTTCGCCTATCTTAAGGACAACGGCTTTACGTCCTACGTGGTTTCCGGATCGGACCGTTTCATCTGCAGGGCGCTGGTGAGCTCACTTGGCATCGATCCCCAGTATATCATTGGAATGGACGTGACGCTGAAAACCCGGGACCAGGGCGATGTGCCCGGTGTAGAGTACACAATGGGCAAGGAGGAAGACATTCTACGCGGCGATGAACTGATCATCAAGAACTTGAAAACGAACAAGGTCTTCCAGATAAGCCAGGAGATCGGCAAGGTACCTGTACTTTCCTTCGGCAACAGCACCGGGGACTGCGCCATGCACAACTATTGCCTGAGCAACTCCCTTAAGTGTGCGGCATTCATGCTCATTGCCGACGATGAAGACAGGGATCACGCCAATCGTGAAAAAGCCCTGGACCTGGCCGTACAGTGGCGCCAGGCCGGCTATCACGTCATCTCCATGCGGGACGACTTCAAAACCATCTACGGCTACAGCGTAAAGAAAGTGCCGTTTACTTTCTAGCCCTTTTAATGAATCCTAAATTCCTGCTGATATCTTCCCCGGAGACACCCCTTATCGGCACTTTCGTATATGGTATGGTGGGCCAGCACAAAGAACTGGTCCATGGCTATGTCAAAACCCACGGAGGAGGATGGTACTACAAGGATGACCAGCGGAAGATTATGGCCCTGTATGGAAGTTCCGGAGACTACGGGGAGCCCGATTTCCGTTTTCTGGACCGGATTCCCGCCTCTCTAAAAGGCTACACTTTTACCTACACCCCCTTTGGGGGCAACGAGGAGCGGGAACTGGATCTTAGCGAAGTGGAATGGTTCTGAAGCGCCAGGGTAAGGATTGTTCGTTTCATACTTAGTTGAATTCACGCAAATATACATAATTGTTGCTATTTTGATTACATTTGTATTCGTAATAACCACCAGCCTATGCAACAGCAACTTATAGATCTTTCCACTAAATATTTGGAAGCCGGAAATGCCATACACGATGCAATACGTGAGATCATCCGTAAGGCCGACGGCTTTGTCAATGCCTCCAACAACAGGCAGGAAAAGCCCGATATCAAAGCCCTGGTATTCAACAGCAAGACCGGCTATTCTGAGGCGTTCCCCATCCGCGCCCTGCGCCTGAATGACAAGGACGAAGTGGAAGTTTTCGTAGGCAACTTCGGCACCATCTACACGGACAAGTTCCTGCGTAGCAAAGCCTCTGAGGAGCGCTGGCAGCCCCTCCGCGGTTCTAATATCCTCTTCTATCAGACCATCCTATCCATTGCCAAGACCATCGACGAGTATTTGCCGGGGGAGTGAGGTGATCGAGATGTCCCGAAAAATGGGACATCTCGTGCAAAAACGGCCGAAAATGATGGAGATGTCCCAAAAACAGGGACATCTCCATCACTTTACTCCCCCGACAGATACTTGTCGTAATTGACACCGATTCTTGGAACTTCGGACAAATATCGACAAATAAACCTTGGAAAAACGGACAAAACTCCTTATTTTTGCCTTGGAAAAACGGACAAGCTATGCTGACAAGAAAAATTGATACCGCTATTGACACCTTCTACGATAACACAAAAATGGCCCTGATGCTCACCGGAGCACGTCAGGTAGGAAAGACAAACGCATTCCGTCGCCTTGCACAGAGAAAGTTCGAGAGATACATAGAAATCAACTTCATCGAAACCCCCGCCGCCAAGCAGATCTTTCAAGGCGCCCAGAATGCAAAGGAGATTCTTCTGCGCCTGTCCGCATTTGCGGATGGTCCTCTAATCCCAGGCAAAACACTTATCCTCTTCGACGAAGTGCAGAAATGCCCGGAATGCGTTACCCAAATCAAATTCCTTGTAGACGAAGGAACTTACCGCTACGGCCTCACCGGCTCCCTGCTGGGTGTAGAATTGGAGGACCTACAGGAAAAAGCACAGGCCAAAGACCAAAACTCAGAAGCGTCTGAGCCTGTCGGCTATATGGACATCAAGACCATGTACCCCCTGGACTTTGAAGAGTTTGCCAAGGCCGTAGGCGTAGCCCCGAACCTCGTAGACCATATCCGGGATTGCTTTGACAACACGAAGCCCGTAGATCCGGTCGTACACGAGCGGATGATGAAAGTGTTCAGGCTCTATCTCATCGTCGGCGGTCTCCCGGCCCCCGTATGGGCCTATGTCCAAACCAACAACATCCAGAATGTAGCCATCCAGCAACTGGCCGTCATCAATCTCTACAAGAAAGACATCTCCCAGTACGACAAAGACAAGAAACTCCTTCTTGACGAAATCTTCGACCTCATCCCCTCTGAGCTGAATGCCAAAAACAAGCGTTTCATACTCAAGGAGCTGAACAAGAACCTGAAGTTCCAGCGCTATGAGAACAGCTTCCTATGGATGAAGAAAGCCGGCGTAGCTATTCCTGTTTACAACGTAGAAGCGCCCTGCATCCCGCTCAAGCTGAACCAGCAGCGAAATCTTTTCAAACTTTTCCAGAACGACGTGGGCTTGCTGGCCTACCAATACGCAAACGGAATACAACTCCGCATTCTCAGCGGCGAAGTGAATATCAACTACGGAGCTGTCTATGAAAACGTTGTGGCGCAGGAACTCCTTGCCCAGGGATTCGAACAGCTCTACTACTTCAACAGCAAGAAACAGGGAGAGGTGGACTTCGTTATAGAGGCCGGCGACGGCACGGCGCTTCCAATTGAGGTCAAGTCCGGCAAGGATTACGAACGCCACAACGCCCTGGCCAACATTCTGGACAACGAGGAATACAACCTCAACAAGGCCATTATCCTTTGCAACGATAATGTCTCTGTTCAAGGAAAGAAAACATACCTGCCTATCTACATGACTACCTTTATCCGCAAGAAGCATGAGATTCCTGGCATCTACAAATTAGATCTATAGTATGAACCGAACAATCCTGAGCCATACCGATATTCAGACGAAATCAAGGAAATCGTCAGCATTTACAACGTGCGCCTGGAGCTTAAATACCGCTTCTAATACGGCCTCCAGTGATATCCGGCCGAAATGGAGAACTGGTCATCGGAGGAATCAAAAGTAAACTTAGTATTCGGCGACAGGAAGAAATTGTTTAAATGTGCACCGAGGCGGGCTATCCAGAGAGATACGCCCACTTCACGCGTTGCCGCCCCCCAGAGGAAATTCCCGAAATTGTAATTGTTGTGGGCCACATCCCCTTCCTTCCAGGTGCGCGTCAGATAAAGCCCGTTCGGGTAAATCCCATGCTCCCCGTTTGCTGCAAAGTCCAACGCTCCGCCGTAGCCGCTGCCGAAGAGAAGATACCAGCATTCAGGAGTAAGGCCGTGCATTCGTGGGTCCGCAGCGCCACAGTGAGAAACGCTGGCATAGACACGCAATGGCGAAATCAGATAAAGACGGGTATTACGGCCTATATGACGGGGATCTTCTGCAGGATCGGCAAAACAGGCGACTATGGGCTCGTCCGTCTGCCACAGCACTGCGCAATTAGAACTCTCCTCAACGCTAATCCGGGAAAGAAACACACCGCTTTCGTCGAAAAGGAAGCAGTCCCCGTCAGAAGGGGAAAGCGTAAACCCCGGCTTCAGGGCGCAGAGGGAATCGGCCCTTAGAACGCGCTCAGCATCTGACAGCGCAGCGACGGGAATCATGGACAGGGTATCGCCGATAAAAGCCGAAAGCAGGCTGTCGGCAACGCTTTTTTCAATGGCCACCCGCCTGCTGCCCCCGCCATATATTTCCCCATAATCGGGTTTGACCTGAGAAAAAAGGGAGAGCGGAAGCAAAACAGCCGCCAAGGCGACAAGCCTTATCTTTCTCATCTGGAAACACTCTTTTGCACAAGCACTTCCGTAAGCTCGTGCTTCATGTTTTTGTCGTAAACTTCGTGCTTGACGTATCCCAGGCCTTTGCAGTACCAGGTCTGCATCCAGAAGTCCCTGTTATGGAAAGGCGCTTTCTCTACCCTGTGCTCCTTGACCACGGTGCAATGGAAAGTGCCGGCCGGAACTGTCACGGTCTCTTCTTTTATTATCGACCTTTCGGAGACGCTTACAGTCAGTTTAAATCCAAGGACGGTAACAGTGCAGTTCGCATCGGGGAGCGTATCACCGGCCCTGGCATCTGCCGGAAGGATAGCGTCGGTGCCTTCGTATTTCAGATTTGCATCCCTGAAATAGTTGCGGACGAAGCACTGCACTGTCTCGCCGAAATTCAGATAGGTGGTACCTTTGTCGTCGATATCCATCGTAAGGGCGGTACGTCCTCCCAAGATGGGCCTGCCGTTCTTCTCCCTTCTGGTAACGTGGAAGGCAATTTCGCGGACATCTCCCTTGCGATACACGGAGTCTACCTCGAAGAGTGATGTCTCCTTGAGCTTCCCGCTCTTTACTTCCGAACGCTCATAGTAGAGTGAAATGCCGGGAGTGGTGCAGAAAAAGCCGTCCTGGGCAAAGGCCGGTACAGAAAGCTGCATCGCCACAAGCACACTGATCAATCCCCTCATTACCTCGCAGAAATTTTCCTGAACCTAAGTTTGATTACGCCCCAGAAAGCCTCACCGAAAATACCGCTGCTCATCTTGGAATTTCCCTTCTGCCTGTTGGTGAACACAATGGGCACTTCCTTAATCTTGAAGCCGAGCTTGGATGCTGTATATTTGAGCTCTATCTGGAAGCCGTAGCCTTTCATCCGCACCGCGTCAAGGTCCATGGTTTCAAGCACTTGACGCCTGTAGCATACAAATCCGGCTGTCGTGTCCAAGAGCTTTAGGCCAAGAACTCTTCTCACGTATGACGAAGCCAGGAAAGACATGATTATCCTCTCGAAAGGCCAGTCGATAACGCTGACGCCGTTGCAATAACGGGAGCCGACAGCCACATCGGCCCCTCCGTTAACGCAGGCATCCAGCAGCCTCAGGAGGTCGTGGGGGTTGTGGGAAAAATCGGCATCCATCTCAAAGACGTAATCATAGTCCCTCTCCAGGGCCCAGCGGAAGCCGGCAAGGTACGCAGTGCCCAGACCGAGCTTCCCCTGCCGCTGAATAATGTGCAGCCTTGACGGGAACTCAGGCATCAGGGATTTTACAATCTCGGCCGTGCCATCCGGAGAGCCGTCGTCTATTACCAGCACGTGGAACTCCCCGTCAAGGCCCATGACCACCCTGACTATGTCCTCGATATTCTCTTTTTCGTTATAAGTAGGTATTATTACTAGCTTCTTATCCATCTTTACTTCGAAATCTCTTCAAGCATTTCTTTCACTGCGGCTTCCAGCTGAAGGTCGCGGCCGGAAAGAACCGAGGCAGGATCGTTGTACACTTCGATATCAGGTTCCACCTGGAAGTTTTCCAGGTAGCACTTGTCGGCCACGCCCCAGTTTCCAACCTGCGGAATACCGAAAACGATCGAAGGGTTGATCTGGCTTTCCCACCATACCGCCGTCATGGTGCCGGGGACAGGTGCGCCGATAAGCTTTCCAAGCCCGAGGGCACGGTAGGCATAGGGGAAGCCGGAAGCATCGGAATAATTGTCTTCGCCGATGAGAACGCAGCTGGGACCCGTCCACTTGTTGAAAGGTTCGTGGCCGATGTACTGGCCGCGGGGCGTGAACAGGCAGTATTCCTTGCCTCCCAGGAAGGTTACAAGGTCGTCATGCAGCCAGCCGCCGCCGTTGTGGCGCGTATCCACGATAAGGGCATCGCAGTTACGGTATTTGCCCAGGGCCTTGGAATAAAGCTCGCGGAAACTGGGGGAATTCATGCCCTCGATGTGCACGTATCCCACACGGCCTCCGGACAGCCTTTCAACCATTTCCTCCCTCTGTCGCACCCATCTGCGATAGAGCAGATCGGAATTCGATGGCGAAGGGGTAACTATCAGCTCTTTCTCCTTGCCGCCGGTCTTGACGATAATGACGGTCTTCTTACCCACCCTGTCATAGAGATACTTCATCCAGGGCTCCCCTGCCTTGATGGCGTTTCCTTCGATGGACAGCACCACGTCTCCGGCCTTGATACCTGAATCTGCATTGGAAAGCACGCCGCCGGGAAGGACTTCCGCGATCTTGAGGCCGTCGCCTTTCCAGGAAACGTCATACAGGGCGCCCAGATGGCCGATATTGCGGGTACTGCGGGTATAGTAACGGGCACCGGTGTGGGAGCCGTTAAGTTCGCCAAGCATTTCGGACAGAAGGTCGACGAAATCGTAGTCGTTGTTAATGTAAGGAAGGAAAGAGGCATAGTTGGAATGATAGTAATCCCAGTCCGCGCCGTGAAGGCCAGGGTCATAGAATTTCTCCTTTACCTGCTTCCAGCAGTGTTCGAAGATATATTCGCGCTCTTTGGCAGGTTTGAACTCGAAGTCTCCGCTGAAGCTTATGCTCTTTTCCTTGCCGCCGGCAAAGTCAACGCGGGTGATGGAGTTGCCACGGAAAATGAAGATGCTTTTACCGTCGGCAGAGGGGAAGAACCGCCCGGAGACGCCCTTCTTGACCACGCTCACGTCGCCTTTTTCTATATCCAACTTGCAAAGGTCGAAACCTTTTTCCAGACGCTGCGTGAAGTACAGGCTCTCACCGTCGGGGGTAAGGATATGGTCCCCCATCGAGTTCGAAGAGCGCGTAAGGCGGATTATCCTGTCGTCCCTGAGGTCAAGCTCCGGAACCAGCTTTTCCACCTTACCCTTCAGGCTGTCTTTCTCGGCCTTCTTTTCGGCCTTTTCAACCGCCTTTTCGCCAAGGAGCATCTTGTCTATTTCCTTCTGCTCTTTGCTTCGGCCGAACTCAGTATAGGTTTTTCCGTCGAAGAACATTATGTAAATGTCCCCATGAGAACCCCAGCTGCCGTGGCTCCGGTAGCCGTTTTTGTCGCTTTCCCAGGTCATGGCCTTGCCGCCAAGGGCCCAGCGGAAGCTGCCGTCCGAATAGCCGCTGCGGGTAAGGTTGGTGATGGCACCAGATTCTATGTCTACCATGGCGATGTCCACGTTGTTCCAGCCGCCTTTGCCAATCCATTCGCTCAGGATGAAACGGCTGTCAGGGCTCCATTCAAAAGACTGGTCTCCGTCGGCATAGGAATAGTTCACGCCTTTGTGAAGGCTTTTGGGGGTGCCGCCCTTCGTGGGCAGAATAACGAGCTCTGTGCGATCCCTCAGGTATGCAAGCCATTTCCCATCCGGCGAGACGGACATCTGGAACGATGTCTCCCCTTCCGGACTTACCCTTTCTTCCTTGAAATCAGTTGCGTAGGTGAAGCATTTGTCCTCCTTGCGGACAAGGGACGATTTGTAGATGCTCCAGCATCCGCCCCTTTCGGAAGCATAATAAAGTTCGCGCCCGTCGGGAGAGAAGCAAACTCCCCTTTCCTGCTCCGCCGTATTGGTTATCCTGCGGGTGGTTCCGTATTCGACCGATGCAACGAAGACGTCTCCGCGCATTACCACGGCTACCTCCTTACCGTCAGGCGAAACCGCCATCGAGTTGGCGCTGGAGAGCTTCATGGGAGTGAGGGAACTCTCTGCCTCGTCCCTTAATAGGCTTATTTCCAGCTTTTTGTCATTGACGTAAAGGTCTCCGTTATAGGAGTAGGCATAGCTTCCGTCGGAGGCCACCGAAAGGAAGCGGACAGGATTCTTATCGTAGAAGGTGAGCTGCACCTGCTCCGAAGGGGACGAGATGCTGCTGCGGTAAACGTTGGATGTCTTTCCGTCCTGCTCGCTCAGGAAATAGAAAGTGTTGCCGTCGGCCGCGAAAACGGGGTTCCTGTCCTCGCCTTTATATGTCGAAAGCTTTGTAAAAGAGGCATTTGCGTCAATCTTTCCGGGAGCCGAAGGCTTGAGCAGCCAGATGTCGCGCGTAACGGACGAGGTATGGTGCTTCCTGAGGGGATCCTCATAGCCTTTCCAGTCTTCGTACAAAATATTGCCGCCGGGCGAGATGCTCATGGCGCTGATTGTAAGGGAAGTAACCAGTACCGGGGCCGATGCATTCAGGGAAGTAGCCCATACCGAAGGTTCTCCCGGGAAGCCGTCAAAGCCGGCGCTTTGCATGTCCGAGCCATTCCAGCTGAAATAAACGGTTCCGTCAGTAGCCACGGCAAGGGGCTGTTCGTTACCGGGAAAGTCCGTCAGCCTTTTGATGGCACCGCTTTCCGTGAAGAAGGCCCAGATGTCCTTGCTGCCTTCCCGGGTCGATGTAAAAATCAGGGTTTTCCCGTCGGGACTCCAGAGGGGATCGCTTTCGTAGGCATTGTGGGAAGTTATCTGGCGCGCCTGACCTCCGGTGGAGGCCACGGTGAAGATATCTCCCTTGTAGCTGAAAGCCACGGTTTTACCATCCGGCGAGATGGCGTTTTTCCTTATCCATGAAGGAGTTTCCTGGGCGATAGCCACATAAGATACCGCAAGAAGTGCCGCTACGGCAGCGATTCGGAGTTTAAACATAAGCCTTATCTTTTTACGTCAAAGGTCAAATATACAAAAAATCCCCGAATTATTTTTTCTTTATAAGGCCTGCCAGAAGGTTTTTCTTACCAAGATTGAGCTGCGTCATAATCACGCCAAGGACCGCTATCCCAAGGCCGACCCACTGGCCGCCGTGAAGGATTTCATCGCCAAGGACGAAACCGGCAAGGGCGGTTATCACTGGATTCAGTGCCTGGAAAATGCTGGATTTAGCCACGCCAAGCTTGGCAATGGCGTATGCCCATAGCACGAAAGCGATGCAGGAGCACAGTATGGACAGGCAAAGAATTGGCTCCCAGACGTTCCATATATTGTAAACTTCCGGAGTATAGTGCTCCATACCCCTGGTAAGGAAAAGGGGAAGGAAGAACACTGAGCCGATAAAGAACTGATACATCACGATGACAGTGGGCTTGTATCCGCCGGAAAGCGCCTTGGTGAATGATGCGTACGCCACCTCCGCAATTACGGCAAGAATCAGCACGGCTATGCCGAAGTAGAACAGCCTGCTATCCCCCCTGCTGGCTTTTGTCACAAGAACAAGGCCCACCACGCAGACTAGCATTCCCACGATATGCTGCCATGTGATATGCTCCTTGAAGAACACCACGCCGGCGAAAATGGCCACCACAGGAGTACTGGCGATTACCAGCGAGCTGATGGTGGGAGAACCAGTGAATTGGATGCCGTAGGTTTCACAGAAAAAGTAAATGAAAGGTTCGCATGCTGCAAGGAGCAGGAAGGTAAGCATGTCGTGCCTTTTAATCCTGAGGTCGTAGTGACAAATCAGGTTAAACGCCAGCAGGATTACCGCGGCAGACAGAATCCTGATAGGCAGAAAATATTCCACGGGTATCCCCTGCATCACCAGCCTGTTGGACCATATAAAGGACAGCCCCCAGAAAAGTATTGCAAGGACGGCCGATACGTATGTTTTTATTTTTTCCATAAATCCTGTATTATTTTATCAGCCTGAGGCCGATGCGGTTTCTCTCAAGGTCCACGTTGATCACGCGGACAGTCACCTTCTGGTGCAGTTTAAGGACCTTCGACGGCACTGCCATACCCTTCACGCCCATCTCAGAAGCATGAATAAGGCCGTTTTCATGAAGGCCGATATCCACAAACGCGCCGAAAGCAGTAAGGTTGGTAACAATTCCGGGAAGCTCCATACCCTCCTTCAGATCGTCTATTTCATGGATGTCGTCGGCGAAGCGGAATTCCTCCGCTGCCTCACGAGGGTCCCTTCCTGGCTTCTGCAATTCAAGGATAATATCGTTTACGGTGGGAAGGCCGAAATCCTTTTCGACATAATCCTCCGGCTTAATCTTTCGGCAAAGTTCGGCATTTCCGACCAGTTCCTTCATACTCACTTTCAGGTCCCGCGCCATCTTTTCCACTATATGGTAGGCCTCAGGGTGGACTGCCGAATTGTCAAGCGGATGCGTCGCACCCGGGATGCGCAGAAAGCCGGCACACTGCTCGTATGCCTTGGCGCCCAGACGGGGAACTTTCAGAAGCTCTTCCCTGCCCTTGAACCCGCCGGAACGGCTGCGGTAATCCACTATCGCCCTTGACAGCGCAGGTCCAAGACCGCTCACATACTGGAGAAGGTAAGGACTTGCAGTATTGAGGTTTACGCCAACACTGTTCACGCAGCTCTCCACCGTGGAATCCAGTTTTTCCTTAAGCAGGCCCTGGTCCACGTCGTGTTGGTACTGGCCGATACCCAGCGACCTGGGGTCGATCTTCACCAGCTCCGAAAGAGGGTCCATCAGGCGGCGGCCGATGGAAACCGCTCCGCGAACGGTCACGTCTTCGGAGGGGAATTCCTCGCGGCCCACTTCGGACGCCGAATAAACCGACGCACCGTCTTCACTCACCGAAAATATGCGAACCTTATCGTCCAGGCCCACTTTTCTCACGAATTCTTCCGTCTCCCTTCCGGCGGTTCCGCTGCCGATGGCAACCACCTCGATATCATATTTTTCGGCCAGTTCGGAAACCGTAGTTATCGCCTGAATTTTCTTTGCGACGGGCGGATGCGGAAAAATCACCGTATGTTCAAGCAGGTTTCCCTGTTCGTCCAGGCATACCACCTTGCATCCGGTGCGGAAACCGGGGTCTATCGCCATCACCCTCTTCTGCCCCACAGGCGGAGACAGCAGCAGCTGCCTCAGATTGTCGCCGAAAACCTGCACAGACTCGGCATCGGCCTTTTCCTTGGCCTCGCGCAGCACTTCGCCGGTGATTGAAGGGTCCAGCAGACGCTTGAAGGCATCGTCCACGGCAAGGCGGATTTCGCTGCCGCATGCAGGCTGAGGGTACCCCTGCGCCTGGCAATAATCGTAATACATCTTGTTGCCGCATTTCTCCGCGTCGGCGTCAATATCCACTTTCAGGTAGCCCTCATCGCGGGCACGGAGCATCGCAAGCAGATTATGCGACGGGACGCGGGCGATGGGCATGTTGAAAGAGAAATAGCTGCGGTATTTGGCGGCTTCGGGGGCCTCTTTTCCAGCTTTCGTCACCTCCGAACGTACGCGGCGGGTGCGGTACACCGCCCTGAGGCTTTCCCTTACGGGAGCGCTTTCGCTGAGCCTTTCGGCGATGATGTCACGGGCACCCTGCAGAGCTTCGTCCACAGAAGCGACTTCCCCTTTGACGAAGGCTTTCGCATCGGCCTCCGGACTGCGGGAGCGGCCTTTCCAGAGAAGGTCGGCAAGGGGTTCAAGGCCTTTCGCAACGGCAACCGTGGCCCTTGTCTTCCGCTTGGGCCGATAAGGAAGGTAAAGATCCTCCAATTCATTGGATGCAAGGCAATTCTCCACTTTTTCCTGAAGCTCTGCTGTAAGTTTTCCCTGCTCGCCTATTGTCTTAATGATGGAAGCCTTGCGCTTTTCCATCTCCGAAAAAACTTCGCTCCAATGCTTTATTTCGGCCACTTCCACATCCGACAGCCCTCCGGTGCGCTCCTTGCGGTATCGGCTTATGAAGGGCACGGTGCAGCCATCCACGAGCAATTCGGCACAGTTTTCCACCTGCCATGGCGCCACGCCAAGAAGCTTGGCTACATGCTTTATATAAAGGTCTTTCATCAGTCCTGCGAAAAGTCTTTGAGTTCGTTCCTGTAGGCCGAGAAAATACGGGACTTGGACATGAAGCCAAGATACTGGCGGTTCTCCCCTACCACAGGCAGGTTCCATGCGCCGGTTTTCTCGAACTTGCGCATCACCGAATCCATGGATTCGTCCGGCCGGATGTACTCTTGGGCCGAAATCATGTAATTGTACACGTGCCTGGTATCATAAAGATCGGTGCGGAACATGTCTTTGCGTATGTCGGAGAGGGAGACATATCCCTGCAGACGGTTCTTCGAATCCACCACGGGGAAAATACTCCGCTTGGAAGCGGATACGGCCACCACAAGTTCACGCAGGGTGGCATCTATGCGGACTACCGTGAAATCCGTTTCCACAAGGCTGTCGCTTTTCATCAGCGTAAGCACAGCCTGGTCCGAATCGTGCGTCAGAAGTTCGCCGCTTGCGGCAATACGCTTGGTGTAAATTGAATACTTCTCGAACAATCTTGTTACACCGTAGGATATGGCCGATGTCAGGATAAGCGGAACAAGCAAGGAATAACCGCCGGAGATTTCCGCAATCAAGAAAATGGCGGTAAGTGGGGCCTGCATTACGCCTGCCATCAGACCGGCCATTCCCACAAGCACGAAATTGGACACCGGAACCAGCCCCGGCTTCACGAGATTGATGGTTGCGGCAAGCACGAAGCCCGCAATTGCACCCATGAAAAGCGTAGGGCCGAAAGTACCGCCAACTCCCCCTCCGGCATTCGTGAATGTCATGGAAAAGACCTTCAGAAGCAGCACCAGAAGGAAGAAAACGGGGACGGTCCATGCTTGGTCGAAGAAATATGACAGCGGTGTTTCGGCACCTCCATCAAGGGCTCCGCCGCGAAGAAGCGGCCCAAGGAAATTATATCCCTCACCATGAAGCGGTGGGAAAAGGTAAATCAGAACGCCCAAAGCCACCGCCGAAACTGCCCATTTCATAAAAGGATTCTTAACCCTGCCCAGACGGTCTTCCAGTGACAGGGTGGTCCGAATAAAATATACTGCCAGGACAGCACAAAACAGGCCCAGAAGCACGTAGAACGGCACATTCCGCATACTGAAAGGTTCCACCGATGCGGCAAACGGACTTACGCTTCCAAGGCACAATGTGCTGACAAGAGTGGCCGAAACAGAGCTGAGAAGCAGGGGCAGAACCCCCGACATCGACATGTTGAAAAGCAGTATTTCCAGGCAGAAAAGCACCCCTGCCAGAGGCGCGTTGAAGATGCCGGCAACCGCACCGGCAGCGCCGCTTCCAAGAAGCAGGGTCATGCCCCTGTACGACATGCCGCAGTACCGGCCCAGATTGGAGCCGATTGCAGCACCGGTATAAACTATCGGGGCCTCGGCGCCTACCGAGCCGCCGAAACCGATGGTCAGTGCGCTTGTCACAAGCGACGACCAGGTATTGTGCCTTTTTATCTTGGACTCGTTCTTTGAAACGGCCTGCAGCACCTTTGTAACTCCATGGCCTATGTTGTCCCTGACTATATATTTGACAATAAGGAGGCTCAGCAGCATTCCGATTCCAGGGAAAAACAGGTACAGCATTCTGTTGCCGCCTGCAAGATGGGCCAGGCCATCCTGGATATAGTGGATAGACAACTTGAGCAAAACGGCTGCAAGGCCGCAAAGCACTCCGGTAAAAACGGAGAGGGCAAGCAGGGCGTGGCGCTCCGGGACACCACGCAAAAGGCCCCTGGCGGGGCCCCAGATAAATTTTATGCCGCGCCTGTTTGGCATGGGCTATTCTTCGTCGGCGCCGTTGGAGTACTGGGCGATGTTGTCGTCCGGAAGGGTTTCGCCGGCTGCGTCCGATGCGTCTGCGCTGCCTCCGGCTACTGCCTCGTTCTCCGCGTCTTCTTCGCCTTCGAGCCAGCGGGCGACGTCTTCCATATCGTCCGTTTTGACGTTGATTTTAACAAGGTAAATAGCATCTGCGGTTTCCACGGTCACTGCGTAAAACGATGTTCCGTCCGGCTTGGGGTATTTCACAAGGTCCTGAAGATAATCGCTGAAACCTTTGGGATATTTTTCCGCAAAAGCTGCTGCCAGGTCCTCGTGACCTGACATCTTCTCATAGCTCACTACGTGTCTCTTCTTGCTGTCTGCCATAAAAAGTATTTACTTGTGTTTGGGTTTTCTGCCTGCAATATTAGTTGTTTGTTTTGAACTCTGCAAGGGCTTTTCGTTTTTTTTCGAGGAATTCTTGAAGAATAGTGATTTTTGCTGCTGTTTTTTTAGCATGTCACGCTCGGTGAACACGGGCGTCATGTCCCTGGGGTCCAGTCCGGAGTAATACATAACGGACGAAGTCGTCATCGGAGTGGGCGTAAAATCCTGGACCTGGTCCATCCAGATGCCTTTCAGCGCCGGATGCGATGCAAGGTTCTGCATGTCCTTCAGGGTGCATCCCGGATGGGAAGATATGAAATAAGGTACAAGTCCCACGTGCGTCCCCGCCTCGCGGTTCACCTTGTCGAATTCCTTGCGAAGCCTCTCGAAAAGCTTGAAGCTCGGTTTTGCCATCTTCTGCAGCACATGGTCTTCCGTATGCTCCGGAGCCACTTTCAGTCGGCCCGAAGTATGGTCCAGTACCAAAGTCTGGAAATATGGCTTAGAGCTGGGATCCAGGAAGCCGTCTTCGTCCAGGAAAAGGTCGTAGCGTATGCCGCTGCCGATATAGCTGTGCCTTATGCCTTTTGTGCTGTCGATGCGCCTGAGGAGCTTGGTAAGGCGGGTATGGTCGGTTTCAAGGTTGGGGCAGCGTTTCGGGAAAAGGCAGCTGCGCCGCTTGCACTTGTCGCATATTGCAAGGTTCTTCCCCTGCATCCCGTACATGTTTGCCGTGGGTGCACCTACGTCCGAAATGTTTCCCGCAAATCCCGGCAGATTATTCAGCTCCGACACTTCCTTCAATATGGATTTCTCGCTCCTGGACTGGATAAACTTGCCCTGGTGAGCAGCTATCGTACAGAAATTACACCCGCCGAAACAGCCCCTGTGCGTATTCACGCTGAATTTAATCATGTCATACGCCGGAATTCTCTTCCCCTTGTACCGTGGGTGAGGCAACTTCGTAAAAGGCAAATCCCAGAACGAATCCATCTCCTCCTGCGTAGCCGGCGGATACGGCGGATTAATCTGCACATACCCGTCCCCCACCTGCTCGTAAATCGTATCCGGGTGCATCATGTTCGCATGCGTCTCGATCCAGTGGAAATTCTCCGCAAACGCCCGCTTATCCTTCAGGCATTCTTCGTAACTATGAAGCACCAGCTTGCCGGAAGGGCTCTGCCCTCCAAAATCGTCGCTTCGCGACCCCTCCCATACCGTCCGTCGTTCCGGGTCAAAGCCTGCTTTGCCCCGATCCGCCGGCGCCGATGGGCCCCTCCCTCTTATGGAGCCGAGGGTGGCTACAGATTTTGGAGGGCAGAGCCCTTCCGGCAAATTGCCTTTTACATAGAAGGCAATTTGCGGAATCTGACGCATGCGGTGGAGGCTCCAGCCCTTTTCTATGCCGCGAGTCAGTTCAATCATTGGCCTTTCGCCCATGCCGTAGCAGAGGTAATCGGCGCCTGAAGAAACAAGGACGGAGGGAAGGAGGCAGTCTTTCCAGTAGTCGTAATGCGTAAGGCGACGAAGGGATGCTTCGATGCCACCGATCACCACCGGGATATCCGGAAACAGCTTTTTCAGAATCTGCGTATAAACGGTAACCGCATAGTCTGGACGTGCGCCGGCCTTCCCTTCCGGAGTGTAGGCATCGTCGTGACGCAGTCGCTTTGATGCGGTATAATGGTTGACCATGGAATCCATAGCTCCGGCATTCAGACCGAAATAAAGCCTTGGCGCGCCCAGTTTGCGGAAATCCCTCAGGTCGTCCCGCCAGTTGGGCTGCGGAACCACCGCCACCCTGTACCCGAACTTCTGAAGCCAACGTGCAATAACAGCCGTTCCGAATGACGGGTGGTCGATAAAAGCGTCCCCGGAAAAAAGGATTATGTCGATATAATCCCACCCAAGTGCCTCCACCTCCTTCACGGACGTGGGGAACATATAATTATTATCGTTTTCCAGAGACATTATGAACGGGATTGGCAGGGCAAAATTACATAAAATCCACAAATTGGCAAGAAAGAATTATCACCGGGGCGAAGAAGATAGAGAGAATGAGGCAGATTGAGCTTTGCCGCGTTTGCATCAAATCGCCGTTCTGTGCGTTCTGTTTGCAGACGCGGCAAGGTTTTTGGCGTTTTCGGCCGATTTCGCTGCCGCGTTTGCACAAAATCGCCATTCTGTGCATTCTGGCTGCAAACGCGGCACAGAGAGCGCACGGCCTTTATTATCACCATTCCAGCCCGGTCATGAATGACTTAATTTTCAGATAGTCAATGCTTTCTTGCATACGCACGTACCGGAACACCAGGATGATTAAAACACAACCTACTGTAAATCAAATATTTAAACGATGATAATTTATAGCTTGAATTATTTGGCCATAAACTTTTACTGCGCTAAATTTGCCTCGCAATCCTACCTGACAGCAGGAATGAGCGGTCGCCGTCTGGGAGCTTTGCACCGATGCCGGAAGGAGTCAGGACACTTCCGACATCGGTTGTGCGCGGCGGTTACTCCACGTAAAGCAGCAATCCTTTCAGATATTCGCCTTCGGGGTGATAGATATTCACGGAATGATCGGCCGGCTGATTCAGGCGGTCAAGAATCCTGACGCTTCGGCCACATTCGGCCGCGGCGGAGAAAACTGCAAGGGCGAACGCCTCTTTGTCCACAACCTGCGAGCAGCTGAAAGTGAACACGAAGCCGCCGGGGGCAACCTTTGAAATTGCAGCCGCATTAAGCCGCTGGTATGCCCTGAGGGCGTTTTTAAGCGCGCCCCTGTGCTTGGCGAATGCCGGAGGGTCTACAATCATCAGGTCGTAGGCACCGTTCGGGACATTCTTCACGAAATCAATGGCATCGGCACAATAAGACGTATGGCGGGAGGCGTCGAATCCGTTAAGCGCCACATTCCTGTCCACCATGTCCATAGCCCTTTGCGAGCTGTCAACCGAATCCACATGAAGGGCGCCGCCCTGAAGCGCATAAATGGAGAAGCCGCCGGTGTAGCAGAAAAGGTTCAGCACTCTCCTGCCTTTTGCCAGCCTGCCCACAGCCGCGCGGTTTTCCCTCTGATCCAGGAAAAAGCCGGTCTTTTGGCCTTCGGACCAGTTCACAAGGAAACTGTTGCCGTTTTCACGTACCGCCAGTTCGTTCCCGTCAAAATCCGGAGCCTTCCACAAATAACCGTCCACAAGCTCTAGGCCGGCCTTGAAGGGCGCCGTACCCGAACTCTTGTCGTAAACAGCCTTCAGGCGCGAACCATAAAGCTCACGGAGAGCGTCGCAGATTGCGCCTTTTGAACGGAACATACCCACAGAATGGGCCTGGAGCACGCATACACCATCATAATAATCCACGATAAGGCCGGGAAGTCCGTCACCCTCGCCATGCACCAGGCGGTAGCAGTCGGTGGACTCCGACACTGCCAGGCCATAAGCCTCGCGGAGCTTATAGGCGCGGGTCAGCATCTTCAGCCAGAAGCCCTCCTGAGTAGGATCCTCGTCAAAACTGAGCACCCTCACGGCAATGGAGCCTATCTGATAATGACCGCAGCAAAGGGCCTTGCCGTCGGCCGAATAAACGCCCACCAAATCGCCTTCGGCCGGATGCCCGACTATCTGGGCGATTGCGCCCGAAAACACCCAGGGATGATATCTGAGCAGGGACTCTTCCCTGCCGCGTTTGAGAATTACCCTATCCATTTATTTCCGTATTATTAGCTGTTTTACGCCTCCTGCGGTGCCTGGAAGGCCGCTTTTTCTTTGCAGGCTTCTGCTCCTTCGCCTTCTCTTTGGGCGGGTTCAGCAAAATCTCCGGATGAAGCTGCTCCTTGGTAAGAGGCGCCTTTTCGGAAGCAAGGAGTTTCAGGTACATCTCACGGCACACCCAGGCGTCGGTGGCGGCATAGCGCCTCTGGGAATCGGAAAGGACTTCGGCCTCCCAGTTGGAAAGCTGCTGCGCCTTTGAAATCTTTACGCCAAGGATTATCGCCGCCATTTTTTTGACGGACTTGTCCCTTATTCCGTACTCCCAAACCATGTTCTGAAGGTCCACGAAACCCTGAGGCGAAAAAGACGTTATCTTCTGGAGGCCATGCACGTCGTCAGAGGTTGCGGCACCCACTTTAAGGATAAGCGGATTTGCCAGAATTGATGCAAGGGAGCGCGGCAGGCCGCATTTTTTAAGCCTGAAGAGAAAGGCCTTTTCCTTGCCCGAAAGCTGCAGGAGAGCAGTTCCGTTGGAGCGCTGGTCCGGCGAAAAAGTGGGACGTGTTTCAGTGTCGAAGCCAATTAACCGCTGACGCTTCAGGTAGGCAATGGCCTTCTTGTAGGCCTCGTCCTCCGAGTCCAGCACCACAATCTCTCCAGGGAACGCAGCCAGTTCCAGAGCACTTATTTCTTCAGGGCTAATTGATATCTTGTACATAGGTGCTCTGAACATAGGGAGCTGTCACTTCCACCAGGACCTGGGAGCCCTGGACGCCTTCCGATGTCTCGTAGTAGCGAACCTGAGGAAGTGCTATGCGGTGAGAGAAAAGCCGTCCGGAACGAAGTATTCCGTATGTAGCCCGGGTAATTGACTCTTCAGGAGTTATGATTCTGAAATCAGGAGAAAGCATCTTTGCGAAAGCTGCGTCCTCTTCGGTGGCGCCGCGGCGAATCATCTGGATTTCCGACTCCAGCGGAGCGGACGACGTGCCGAAACGGTCCAGAATAATAACGTCCATACTGCGTCCGCTACCAATGTAAAGGCGCAGAAGACTCCTCAGTTCCGTACGGATGTCGAAGGCACGCTCGGGGTCGAGAACTGCAATAGACGCTTTCCCGTTGGCACTTTTAAGGGCGAAAGCATTTTCCCAGGCCTTTGAATCGCATACTTCCCTACTCGTCCAGACGGCGATATTAACATTGCCGGGCTGCAAAGCATCGTCCAGCATGACATCCACAGCCGACAGGATACGCGACGCACCGCCCGTGAGCTGCTGAAGTGTATCAACGTCGAAAAGACCGTACTCCGAATTAAGCGACGAGGTGTAAATAAGCATCTTGGCCTCCTGCTTTCTCAAAATGGGCAGCTGGTCCGCCGAACTCCTGAAACAAAGGCTGTCCCAGGCCGACATGGCGCAACGCACTGCACTCTCCCTGAGGCTGTCGGCCGATGCTTCGCCATCGATGAAATGGGAATAAGGCGCCGAATAAGCGTCCAGAATAGCGTCGAAAACTTCGCCGCCGAAATCCGGCAGGGAATCGCGGACAGGTGAACCGTCGATGTTGTCCACCTCGTCGATACTGTGGAAACGCTTTGCAAGGGCAATGACGTCCGAAGGTTCGCCGATGATTGCGATTGAGCCTTTTGCACCGCATGAGCCTGCTCTGGATGCTATGGAGGCAAGGCCGGAGCTGTCGGCTGCTATTTCATGTACCAGGTGTATTGTGGGGCGCGGCGAAGGAGCCTCCCTTTTGCATGCAGCTGCAAGGAAAAGGACAGTCATTCCGGCTATTATGCACTTTTTCATCTTGGACGGATTTAACTTACAAAATTACACATTTTTTTCGAAAGACAGGACCTCCCGGATCTTTGGCAACAGCATGGATTCGATAAATTCCGCTTCCATGAAATGCGAGCCTTCGTAAAAAGCCGATGTCCCCTTCCCGAAAAGCTTCTCCCATTCGTCGGGCTTTACCACTCCTGAGCGCATATAATGGTCCTGCGTGCCGAAAAATGCGAAGTAATAACCGTCAGGCTCTATGGCCCTGATGGCCGCCTGGCCGTGTTCATGGTACTTCCGGAGCACTTCCGGGAAAAACTTCAGCGGCTGACGGTCCCCTTCCTTAACGGGGAACATCTTGTGCATTATCCACCTGCCTATAGCGAAGCGGGAAACCGGGACAGCTCTGTAAAGGACCTCCGGCGCGCCCATCGCGGGCGACACCAGAATATGGGGAATACCCTGGATCCTGATTGCCTGTATGGCCCCGAGAGATTCACCGATGACAAGGTCGGGATGCACTTCGTCTACCCAGGAGAGAATCTGGGCACGCCCGATTTCCGGGTCGAAGTCGTATGTGCGGATAACTACTCTGATTTCGCTCCCGAACAGGCGCTGCAGATGGCATGGGATGCGGCTGTCGCCGCCTCCACCCATCCCGTGAATATAAAGGATTGTTTTCATCAGTTGCAAAATTACGATTATTTACATAATTTTGTAGTTGTAGTGTAAGATTGTTAATAACAAACACCTCCTGATATGAAAAAAATCCTCGTTTCCCTGACAATTCTTGCCGTTTCGGCATTTATCTCCGGCGCACAGCGCCCTTCCCCGGTAAATCCCTCGGACTACCAGTTCACTACTGTGAAGGAAAACCCCGTCACTCCCGTAAAGAACCAGTTCCGCAGCGGCACCTGCTGGTGCTTCAGCGCACTTTCCTTCCTGGAGTCGGAGGTAATCAAAGCCAAAAGCCTCAAGGATCCTGCACTCTATCCTGATTTTTCGGAAATGTTCGTCGTACGCAAGGCCTACTATGACCGCGCCCGCAAATACGTCCGCCTGGACGGCAAGCTCAACTTTGCAGCCGGCTCCGACTTCGGCGACGTCCTTGAAGTCGCACGCACATACGGCTTGATGGACCAGAATGCATACAGCGGCATGCAGTACGGCTACGACCTCCCCGTCCAGGGGGAGCTTGACGCAGTCCTCAAAGGCTATGTGGAAGCAGTGGTCAAGAACCCCAACCGGAAGCTAACCCAGGTATGGCCCAAAGGCATAGACGGCATCCTGGACGCCTACATGGGTGAAATCCCCGCAACTTTCACCGTTAACGGCGCAAGCTATACACCCGAAAGCTACCGCGATGCACAGGGCATCGACCTTGACGACTACATCGGCTTCACTTCTTACACCCACCATCCCTTCTACACCGCTTTCGCAATAGAAGTGGAAGACAACTGGCGCTGGACCCCTTCCTGGAACGTCACTCTGGACGAATTCATGTCCATCATCGACAATGCAATTGACAAAGGCTACACCGTGGCATGGGGCGGCGACGTGTCCGAAGAAGGCTTTACCCGCAACGGCCTTGCAATCCTTATCGACAACAGCGCAAAGCCCACTACAGGTTCCGACCAGGAGCGCTGGGTAGGCAAAGGCGAAGACAAACCCGCCGAAAAACCCGCCGTCAAGGAACTGGAAGTAACACAGGAACTCCGCCAGCTCATGTTCGACGAGAAGACCTCGACCGACGACCATGGCATGCACCTTTACGGCATCGCCAAAGACCAGAACGGCAACAAATACTACCTTATCAAGAACTCCTGGGGCGAAGCAGGCGCTTTCAAAGGTCACTGGTACATGTCCGAGAACTTTGCAAAAGCCAAGACCCTCAATATAGTAGTGAACAAGAAGGCCGTTCCCAAGGAAATCCTCAAAAAGCTTGGTCTCAAGTAAATGTCTCTGATTAAGCACATTCCCAATACCATCACTTCCATGAATCTCCTCTCCGGAGTCATGGGAGTGGTGTTTGCATTAAGGGGGCACATGGAACTGGCCTTCCCCATGATGCTCGCAGCCGCCGTTTTTGACTTCTGCGACGGACTTGCCGCCAGGCTGCTTAACTCATGGTCTGCCATAGGCAAGGAGCTGGATTCCCTGGCCGACGTGGTCAGCTTCGGCGTGCTGCCTTCCATAATGCTCCTGCAGACCATGCAGGAAAAGGGATGCAGCTGCTGGATAAGCTACATTCCGCTTTTCCTTGCCGCCATGAGCGCGCTTAGGCTTGCCAAGTTCAATCTGGACGAGCGCCAGACCTCCGATTTCATAGGAGTAGCCACTCCTACCTCCGCAATGATTGCAGGCTCCCTGTGCTATTTCATCGCCGTCAATCCAGGCACCTTTCTGGACGCATGGGCCGGTGGAAAATGGTTCATTCCCATCCTCTCCGTGGTCCTGGGACTGCTGCTGAATTCCGAAATTCCCATGTTCGGCATGAAAGCCGGGAAGGGCCATAAACTGCTGGACGGCAAGAGGATAATCTTCCTCTCACTGTCCGTCTGTGCTATTGTTGCAGTGATTCTGCTACGCCTTAACTGGAGCCTGGCGGTGCTTCTGATTTTCTGCCTGTATCTGGTGGAAAACCTCGTAATCTACGCTGTCAAAGGTCCTCGTCAGTAAGGCCGAAACGAATGGCTATATCGTCAGGGATGTCGTCGAAGTCGATGGCATCCCATATTTGTTCTATCTCCCTGCGGTCTTTCTTGGTAGGACGTCCGGCACCGCGGTCCCGGGAAAGGAAGAAGGTCTCCACAGGTGCGCGCAGCTTTTCCATTTCGGCATCGGAGGTAAGGTTAAGGGCGAACTCAGGAACCAGTTTTGCCCCAACCCTGTGCTCGATGGGCTGGAGCACCTTATATGTGAATGTGACGACGCCTTTGCGGACGTTTATTATATCCCCCGGCTGTACTGCCTTCGAGGGCTTGGCATTCACCTGCCCTATTTTCACCTTTCCGCCCTTGCAGGCTTCGGCTGCTTCGTTCCTGGTTTTGAAGGCCCTGATGGCCCAAAGATATTTGTCTATGCGTACTTCGGCCATTATTCTGCTTCCTCCGATACTATGTCATTGTCTTCCCTCGGGTCCATCCTCACTTCCAGAAGAACGGTGGCGCTTTCCGCAGGCATAAGGAAGAAATCGCCCACTTCGGCGGGAACAAGGATCAGTTCACCGGCCTTTACGTTGTAATTGACTTTGTCGGCCTGTAGCACTGCCGAACCATTAAGGCAATAGTAAAGGAGGAAGGTGTCTTCTTCGTCCCTGTGGCTCTTAAGAGGCTGGTCCAGGGCTATTTTATTCACGGTGAAATGGTCCTCTGCCGCCAGGGTGTCGCCCTCTTTCGGGCTTTGCTTTTTCCACTGTCCCATGTCCACAAGGTCGAAGGCTTCCTCCAGATGGATTTCCCGGCCTTCGCGATCCCAGTCGTGGAGGCGGAACCAGAGCTCCGAGGCTTCTGCGATTTCCAGAAGCGTAACGTCCTGAGCCGCGTGCACCATGCCGGGAGTTATCAGGTAGCTTTCCCCTGCCTTGGGGCGCACTACGTGCAGAAGGTCTTCCACAGTGCCGTCCATACAGGCTTTATAGAAATCGGCGGCCGAAACTGCCTTTTTGAAGCCCAGGAAGAGCTTGGCCTTGGGACCGGCCTCCTGAACGTACCAGAGGGCAGTTTTGCCGAAAGCGTCGTAGCGCTGCTCGGCGTCTTCGTCGGCGGGATTAACATGGAGGGAAGTCCGGCCTTCTATTTTCAGGCGCTTCACCAGCACAGGGAACTGAGTTCCGTACCAGTCGAACGACGTCTCCCCTACCAGGCGTTCCAGATAGGTCTGCATCAGGTCGCTCAGATTGTTCCCGCCAAGCCAGCCTTCGGCAGCCATCGAATCCACGAAGCCAAGGTCGGCCAGAAGATATTCCACCCTGCCCCAGGGCATTTCCATCGTGTCCGTAAGGAATTTCAGGGGCGTTAATTTCTTGTTTTCACTCATGAGTGCAAAGTTAGTAAATAATTACCTGCCGCAGATGTTCCTGAAGTCGCAATTTTCGCAGCTGGAAACTTCCGCAGTGCGCTTAAAGGGAACGTTTACGTCCGTCATTTCTTCAAGTGTAGCCTTGAGCCTCTCTTTCACAAGGCGTGAGAACTCCGGGCTTTCCGGGACGTCCTCCGGAGGCAGGGTAAGAAGCTTCTGCGTACCATAGATGGAATTAACCACCGCCATCCCTTTAAGACTGGCATCGGCATGGGCGAAAAGATCGTACAGGAATAGCTGCAGTGCGATTTTAGGCCGGCCATTGTTACTCTTGCCGAAGAGCTTCCCCACTACTTTTTCCGCGCTCTCATCGGTGATGTATATTTCGTCTTTTGCCACCTTGCCGGTTTTGTAATCCACTATCCTTACTTCGCCTTCCTTGTAGCTGTCTATCCTGTCTACAAAGCCGATAATCCGCATTCCTCCAAACTCGGCTTCCCTGAATTCTTCCAGGCCTATTATCCTGAACCCCTCCGATCCGGCTTGCTCCAGGAGCCCTTTGTCGTGCTTCAGAGTGGAAAGGACATAATCCAGAAGCACCCTTTCCAAAATAAGATTCCTTCCCGTGACTTCGATGGAGCGCATCTGGTCCAGGATTTCCGCCCTTATCATGGCTTTAAGTGCGGCCTTGTCATTGAGCATCTTTCCGATGTCAGCGCCGGTAACGAGCTTTTTACCATCGTACAGCTTTTGCATTACGTGATGGAAAACGTTCCCCAGCATGCCTGAATCCAGAGATTCGGCAACTTCCTTATCGGCCGACAAGCCTTCGACCACCTGGTAGTAGAACTTTGCCGGGCAGTAGAGATAGCTTTGTATTGTCGATGCCGAAAGGTGCCCGTCCCTGATCTTTCGAATATGCTCTTCGGTCTTTTGAATCTCATCAGCCGCCTGTACCGGATGAAGGGCCGACGATGCCGTGAGCCACTGGATGGGATAGTCGAAGTGATACTTCAATTGTTTTATGTAACGGCTTTCCTCTCCGCTCTTTATACCTTCCGTACGGCTGTCGTAAATGAGCCATACCTTCTCCGGACGCTGAATCATCCGGTAGAAATAATAGGCCCATACTGCATCCTGGTACTCGTGCGTGGGCAAGCCGAAACCTTTCCTCAGTTCCGGAGGGATGAAGGACGAATGCTGGCTATGCCTTGGGAACACTCCTTCGTTGGCGCTGAAGATCACCAGATTCCGGAAATCCAGGGCCCTGGTTTCAAGCGGCCCCATTATCTGAAGGCCTTTGAGAGGCTCTCCCTTGAAAGGTACGGAAATGCCCTCCATCGACCTCAGGAGCAATCTGAAGTGGGTTTGGGGAGTAAGTTCCAGGTCTATATCCCTTAGAATGTTGAGCTGCGTATGGCAGCGTTTTGCGAAGTCCAGTTCCAGAAGCATATCCCCATCGTGGGCCAGCTTCCTGCCAATGAAGGTAACTATTTCGGACAGGTATTCTTCCGTCCGGTGATTCTGTGCGGCCGACGGCTTGGCCGGCTCCTGGATTATCGGCCTGAAAATCAGGTCCAGCAGCGGGCCGCCCTTAATATCCCCATCGGCGACGTAGTACCTTGCCGCATTTTTCACTTTTGTCACAACCGCGGCTTCCTCTTCGCTCAGAAGCGACCTGAACAGGCCCGAGGAGAATACCTCCCCTACCTCGCGATGGTAAAAATACCACCCGTCCTGGCGGTGGCGCATTCTCAGCTGCAGCTGTCCTATGGTCTTTACAAGTGTAAAAACGGCGCTTGAGCTCATTGGGCAGCCCATGGTCACGTTCACTGAATCCCAGCTTGGCGGTATTGAATGCAGCAGGGGAAGAAGGAGGTTCTCGTCCGGGAGCACGAATGCAGTTTCCACCGGGGCGCCTTCGCACTGCTCAAGTATTTTGCCGGCAAGTTTTGCCTGACCGGTCGACGAGGGAACACTGATGACTTTGATTTCGGCCTTTTTGCCGCTGCCCTTTATCGGGAAAGCTTGAGGGAAGTCCTCCAGGTTCTTTCTCATGAAGAAGGAACTCTTGTTGGCGTGGTCCTTGATTTCAGGACTCACAAAATCCCATACGAAATGGGCCATCCGGGCATCCCGCATCCGTTTAAGAAGCGTTCTTTCGCATTCGTTAAGGGCATTGAGGCCCACGAAAACGAATACTTCCGATTCAGGGAAAACGCCTTCCATTATATCCTTGACGCTCTCCCCTTCCTTTAGCCTCTGGGCGAGGACTCTGTATACCATGCCTTCGTAGGCCATGTCCTTATCACGGAGGCGCTGGTTGAAATCTTTATAGAGGGGATACAGTATGTTCCAGATGCTCAGGAAGTCAAACCTTGCATCGCCGGCTTTGGGGAGGGCATTACCGTCCCGAAAATGGGACAGGAAATGCTCGATGGCGTTTCTCTGGCCTTCGGTCAGATAGTCGAAACTGTCCTGGATGCCCTTGAAATCGGCGACGTTGCGGAACAGCGACTTTGCGTCCACAAGGTATTTGTCCACGTCGTCGAAGTCCTGAAGGAGCATACCGGCCCAGAACACGAATTCGTCCAGGGACTCGGCATTTTTGTTCAGGCCCTTGTACACTTCGTACAACTCAAGTGTAAGGCGCAGGCTGTCAGTTACTTCCATGCGGCTAACCTGAGAGAAGAAGTCGTTAACGGTAATAAGCGGGGGAACCAGTATCGTGTTGCCGCTTTCACGGACAAGGTCCCCCAGGTGCTTTTTGAAAAACACCAGCGAACGCCTGTTCGGGAAAATGAAACAGAAACGGTTTATGTCTTCCTCCTTAAAATAATGGGAGGCTACCTGTCCAAGAAAAGTATCCATATTTTTCGCTAAAATACAAAAAAATACATTATATTTGTCAAGATTGAACCACTAACAAAAGATAAATTCCATGAAAAAGAAATTCAGATGCCTTGTTTGCGGATACGTCCACGAAGGAGACTCCGCCCCCGCAGAATGCCCCGTATGCCACGCAAAAGCAGAGAAATTCGTAGAGATTAAAGATGAAGAAGGCAAGCCCCAGTGGGCATGCGAGCACGTCCTGGGCGCCGCCAAAGGCTGCGATCCGGAAATCTGGGCCGGCCTGCAGGATCATTTTGCCGGAGAATGCTCCGAGGTAGGTATGTACCTTGCGATGAGCCGCCAGGCCGAACGCGAAGGCTATCCCGAAATAGCAGACGCCTTCAAGCGCTACGCCTTCGAAGAGGCCGACCACGCCGCCCGTATAGCCGAACTCCTCGGCGAAGTTGTATGGGACACCAAGACCAACCTCAAGAAGCGCTACGAAGCCGAAGCAGGTGCCTGCGAAGGTAAACTGGCCATTGCAAAACGCGCCAAAGAACTGGGCTACGACCCCATCCACGACTCAATCCACGAAATGGCCCGGGACGAAGCCCGTCACGGTGCCGGTTTCCTTGGACTCTACAACAGATTCTTTAAGAAATAGTTGTCATACCGAGCGAAGTGAAACGAAGCGAGTGTATCTCAGGATGCACTCGTTTTTTTTATGAGATACACTCGCTTCGCTCGGTATGACAGTTTTCTTGTCATTCCGAGCCGGCACAGACGGCGAGAGAATCTCATGTATGACATACAAAAATCCCCGGAGCTCATTGCTGAGTCCGGGGATTCGAAGAACGGCGGCTACCTACTCTCCCAACTGGTGGGTCAGTACCATCGGCGATGGTGAGCTTAACTTCTCTGTTCGGAATGGGAAGAGGTGGTTCCTCACCGCTATAGCCACCGCA